>Ga0222716_10000782_pt1 | contig 27258 bp, 38 predicted proteins | sample C33_13DmetaG_FD_165044 | JGI IMG/M metagenome (GOLD analysis project Ga0222716, IMG submission 165044) | Estuarine water microbial communities from San Francisco Bay, California, United States - C33_13D | ecosystem: Environmental > Aquatic > Marine > Unclassified | place: USA: California... | reverse complement strand
TTTTGTTAAGATCGAACATTAGTTTACCCAACATAATATTGTGCTGGGTGTAGATTACATTTCTAACCTACAAATACTAGTATACACTCTCCGCACGCAAATGCAAGAGTTTATTTTGCCAAAACGCTAACTAATCATGCTAAAACAATTAACAACGTTTTGGTTATTTTCTAGGTGGGGGTATAAATGCCCCCTCCGTTTATTCCTTGTCCTTGTCCTTGTCACAACCAACAGCACAAACAATCGCTTGTGGTTGTCCTGTTGAGTAATTGGGAACAATAACATATATGCCATCTGTGGTCACAACCGTTTGTGGTGTATCCATGGGTTGTGTGATCACTATCACGGGTTCAGCAAATGCTGACGTTGTTAGCAGTAGTAGTGCTATTATAGTTCTAGCCATGCTGTGTCCTCCCGGGGTTCCAAATCACTTATTTTGCACACACTCACCAATTCGGGGCAAACGTCTGCATCCAGTCGTTCTTCGTTCTTTTTTAACACCTTAAGATTGTCTATTATAATGGCTTTGCCTTCGCAGATTGGATCCTGCACCATTTCAACCAATTGTTCCCAGTGCTTCCAGTTTACCATTTTGGGATCCGCCCATAGTGTGCGTTCACGACCCTTTTCACAGATGATTTTACACTTGTATACACTTCCGCCGTATTTGGAATTCATTCTGTGTGCGGATACTAATGCTCCTGATGTTATCATTATGCGGCCTCCTTATTGATTGTAATCGTGCAGTTGATTTTGAACCCAATTGCGAACAACTTCAATATTTTTGGAATCACCTGGATAAACACCGCCTTGGTCTGTATCATTGATATGAACAAAAATCATACCTTCGGGTGTGTCGTCCTTAAAGATGTAATGTGGACGGCTCCAATAGCCTTCACCAGTTCGTGGTGTGTTTTGAATAATTGCTAATTCACGCAATTCTGCTTTTGTGCATACTATATTTGACATTTTAGTCTCCTTTGTTTCAGTTTCAGTTAGTGGGGGCCGAAGCCCCTTGTTTATTATTTGTTTTCTTCGTATATTTTTTCTTGAAGTTCAACCCATCTATTGAAAGTAAGTGCTATACTTTCTAAACTATCTGCGATTGAATAGGTATGATCTCCACGCATATTGCCTATGCTGTTATCGCCTAGATATTCAATTGCGTCTGCTACGTTTTGGATTGATTGTTTTAGTTCTTGATTTGACATTTTATATCTCCTTTGTTTCAGTTTCAGTTTCAAACAACTATTTCTTGTTGTCATATTATTATAATAGCATCATTGCGAAATAAAGCAACCGCTTATTTTGCCAAAATGTGTTATAACACTCGTATTTACCAACTCTTTTGTTATCAAAGGTTAAATAAGACTAATAAAGAGGAAAACACAATGGGGAGTTTAAAGCAAATGGGTTTCGGATACTGGGAACTAGACAAACGAGCACACCAAATTAGAACGGTGAACGGTGTAAAGACGCCACCCATTGCCTTTAACACGCTGAAAAGAACGTGGAGCAAGGACAAAACCTATCTGCTTGTGGGTTGTGAGCCTGAAACCATGTTCCGTCCCGGCACAGAGCCAGAAGGATTTCGTTGGTTTTGGTGGGACAATAGTATGATGCCACATCTACGATATGTAAACGCTTCAAATCCTGAAGGAAACAAGTGGTGGAGTCGCCTAACATACATGGGTTGGAGTATGCCCAAGGGCACTCCTGTAGATTACAGCCATAGAGATAGAGTAAACAAACGGTTGCACACATTATCAAACGGGTGGGCAAAAGATATTGCAGACATTTGGGGTGGGTGTGTTGACACACGAGAAGTTAAACGCAAACACGCATTAATCTGTGCATCAAGCCCTCGCAATCACATAGAGTTTTACAATGAAGATCAAACCACGTGGATAGAACGCATGAAAGGTTCATTGGATCGTTGGGGTTATACCTATAGTGTAAGAAACAAAGTGGGCATAAAAGCAAGGCAAACAAATCAAGTCACTATGCAGTTGGATCAAGGATATGATGTTCTTGTGACAAACCATAGTGCCGCGGCAAGCGAAGGGGTTATACATGGTGTCCCCGTTATCTGTTCCAGCGAATGGAATGGTGCAAGTGAAGTATCAACACCGTGGAAACAATTTAATGAAACAGGTGAACTGCATTATTATACAGCACAACAAATTGATGACTGGGTTACTAGAATATGTGCCTACACATATTTTAGAACAGAAATTGACAACATGAGTTGGATAAAGGTTCATCCAAATGGTAAGGATATACTATGAGAAGAACTAGAGCAATAGAAACATATCCAAGAAAGTATCAATTGCCAGAACCATATGGAACAAGATATGCAAGAAGTGCCGCACAGGCAAGGTTCCGTGGAGAAGAATGGGCCTTTGATGCGGACTCTTGGTATAAGGTATGGCAGGACAGCGGAGTAATAGAACACATGGGCAGAGCAATACATCAATACTGCATGAGCCGTGTGGAAAAAACCGAGGCATGGGGTCCACACAACTGCATCATAATTGCAAGACGTATGCACTTCAAAAAACACTTCTATGAAACGGTGCTTAACTATCCAACAACGGATTATGATGTAGACAAACACGGTGTATATTGTCCGCCCGAAACATTGGAGAAATACCATGTTAAGTGATTATACATTTTTAAGAAAAGAACATCCAAGAACTTGGCGTGTGTGGTATCGTATGTGCAGAAGATGTAAACTACCACAAAAGGGATATGCCGACGTTGCTGTTTATGAAGATTGGGATTACTATGAAGTTGGTTCCGCTGGCTTTATCAACTTTATAGATGACATGGGTCCTATGGAGGACACGGAATACGAAATTATTCGTGATGATGCATTTGGTGATTATGCTCCAGGCAACTGCAAATGGCGTAAAACAGAAAAACGCATGATTGGCTGTCGTTGGCATAAAAGCAAAGCCGCTGAACTGCTTAAACGTGCAAGGGCAAATGGTATCAAAAGGCACACACTATACAGCAGACTAGAAAGGGGGTGGAATGAAACAGATGCTGTGACATTACCACCAAGTTATAAACCATATAAGAGTAGAATAGTATGAAACAAGGTTGGGATCCATACGAAGAACTTATGCAGTTGATTAATTTTGCCAAGGCGGCTGATCAACACATAGGTAATCTATTAACAAATCAACAGGAACTTGTAAAAGCAATAAATTCACAATCAAAGAGATTGGATAACTTACAAGAAATTTTAAGGAGGCTGAACGATGAAATTACCAGAGAGAAGTGATAGGTATCTATTACCTACAACAAGTGTCACAGGACTAGCACTTATGATATTGCATCTAACAGGATACATTAGTGGCTGGGGTTGGCCCATATTATACATTGCATTATTGTTTATGGGACACTCGGTTGAATACAAAGACCTGCGTATATGGACAAAGTAAATGCAAGATAGTGATTACACCGCATTCCCCAATGGCGAAAAACGTCCTAGGGTTCACGTGATAGGCAACGGTCCAAGCAACGGTTTGTTTGATGTAGAAAACGAATATCGTGTCGCCTGCAACATACCACAGCACAAGATCAAATACAACTGCCTAGCAATTATTGATTTGGTTGTGGTTAATTGGATGAGCGATAACAATTGGAATCCAAAGGTTCCTGTTTTATGCACAACCAAGGTCAAGGACCACAGCGTGAAAAGAAAACGTGAAGGACATTGGTTTGATGTGTTTGAAATCAAGCAAAGATATAGTGCAGGACATCATGCGGTGGAACATCACGCAAGTATGACGGACGAATTGCACCTATGGGGTATGGACAGCATATGGACGGATGACTATGCCAGCCAAATGGATAACCTAGTGCCACGTGGCAAACGTCCTAATCTTAATCAGCAGTGGATACCACACTGGCAAACAATATTTGCAAACTTTTTAAACACGCAGTTTATTATACACACGCCACAGGATGCACTATTGCCAGATTTAGGTGTAAATGTGCAACAATATACGCACAGCGACTAAATATTGTTGGGGCAATGTAAACCAGGAGATACAAAATGACAATTACTCTACGACAGGAAACCACAACAGGAGCAACTACCAAGGGCGATAGTTTAACCTTTAGTGAATTAGATAATAACTTTATCGATATTTTAAACAACAAAATTCAAGCAATTGATCTAAATGCTGATTCAGGACAAACAACACTAGGTCAAGCACTGGCAAATGAAAAATTTACAATCGCTGGTGGAACAGGTATTACAACAGCACTAACAACAGATAGTGCCGGCGAAGCAGTTATTACAATCAATCAAGATACTGCCGACACAAACACAACATACACAATTGGAGCAACGGTAGATGGTAGCAATGCTAACTTCACACTAACAGGTTCAGATGCTTCAACAGACACAATTCAATTTGTTGCTGGTAGCAACATTACCCTAAACGTAGATAGTGCTGGTGCAATTGAAATTGCGGCAACAGACGCTGTTGGTATCGCAAACGTCGTAGAAGATACAACACCACAACTTGGTGGCAGTTTAGATGTAAATGGAAATTCAATTGTTTCTGCATCAAGCGGCAATATCACTATTGCTCCAAACGGATCAGGCAACATTAACCTAACACCAAACACAGGAAATGTGATTATTGACTATGCTACTTGGCCAGCAGAAGGAACAAATGGTTATGTTCTTTCAACAAACGGTGCGGGAACATTAAGTTGGGTTGCACAACCAAGTGCAGGTATTGCCAATGTTGTAGAAGACACAACTCCACAACTGGGCGGAACGCTTGATGGACAGGGCAACGAAATCAACAATGTTATACTAGAAGATTATTCAGAAACGGTTTATGCACTGGGTTCAACAGACACTCCAACCATTACGGTTTCAAACGGAAATGTTCAATCGGTGACTATCACTTCAGGTTTGTCATTACCTGCATTTAGTGATGCGGCTACAGGACAAACGGTAACACTTATTGTTACAGGATCAGGAACAGCATCAGGAACTGGTGCTTATAAATTTGCAGGGGGCAATACTACATTGACTTCATTTAGTGTTGTTTCAATCTTTTATGATGGAACCACTTACTGGGCATCAATAGCAACAGACTTTCAATAAGGAGTAGGCAATGCCAATTGGAGCAAGTAGATTAAGTTTTTTAGCAAAGGCGGCAGAAGCGGCGGCAGTAGCACAAAGAACAGCAAGAACCATTACAGCAGTCAATGATGCACAGATAGACACAGCACAATACAAGTTTGGCGGCAGTTCTTATCTAGGTGATGGAACAAGTGATTATCTAACCGTAGATGTTGCGGACTTTGGTTCAACGGTTGGTAGTTCAGGTGATTTCACCATTGAATGTTTTGCAAGAACAAGCAATACAGCAAACAAGGGTATATTTCATATTCACGCAGATCCAGACTACAATGCGTCATCAGGTGCTAATTCTGTAGCGGCGGCGTTTTACAGCAATGGCTCCGCAAACTGGCAAGTCTATTTTAAAGGAACATCATCACAGGCGTTAGGTTTAACTGCATCAGCAAACAGCACAAACACGTGGTATCACGTTGCTGTTGTTAGATACAGCGGAACCATGTATCTTTACATAGATGGAGTTCAACAATGGAGTTCCACTGATACATATGATTATTCAAGTGCAAGATATCTGCAATTTGGTGCTTACTACAATAGTGGTTATTCATTGCCAGGAAATATTGATGAATTCCGTATTTCTAAAACTGCAAGATACACAACAGGATTTACACCAACAACAACAGCATTTGTAAATGACAGCAACACACTATTGTTGATCCACGCAGATGGAACAGATGGTGACACGGTGTTCATTGATGACAACGGTGATAGAGGACCGGTTGGTTTAACTGCATTTGGTAACGCACAGATAGATACAGCACAATACAAATTTGGTAGTTCAAGTTTACTATTGGATGGAACAGGTGATTTTGTGCCAATGCACAATTTAACAGCATTGGGCACAGGCGATTTTACAATTGAATGTTGGGCAAGACCTGCCACAACACCAGGAACCTATGATGCGTTGTTTACTTGGAATCATGTATACGATTGGAATGAAGATCCAGACGGAACTATTGTGCCAGGATTAGTTTTATCCTTAAATGCACTACACTATGGGGTAGGTTCAACAACATTCACTTCAGGTAGTAGCAGTGGCACTTGGTCACACTATGCGGCTGTAAGAAATTCAGGAACACTTAAGGTATATGTTGACGGTGTAGAAAAAGCAAGTGTAACGGATACAACAGATAAACAAATTGGGTCTATTGTGCCAGCAATTGGTATATTTGATAGATATTTGCACACGGGTAGTCCAGGTGGTAGATTTTTCTTCAATGGACACATTGATGAATTTCGTGTATCACAAACAGCAAGATACACAAGTGGATTTACACCAAGCACCACAGCATTTGAAAACGATGCTAACACACTATTGCTATTACACTTTGAACAGCAAGGTGCTAACGCAACAGAAATATTTGATGACAACGGACAAACATTGTCAGGATATACACCACCACCTGATTATACGGTTCCAACAGCGGCATTTACAAGTGATGGTAACACAGAATTTTTATGTAGTTGGGATGGAACAAATGGACAGACATCAGCAACTGACGAAAGTTCAAACTCACACACAATTACCTTTAGTGGAGCAAGTGCGGATTTAAGCACAACACAAGCAAAATTTGGCACAGCAAGTGTTGACCTAAACTTTAGTTCAACAGACAGCATTTATTTTGGTGACGGTGGAACCAGTGCTTGGTATAATCAGGATACCACAATTGAATGTTGGGTATACTATGACACACTAACAGGTGCCCAAGCAGGAAACGGTTTACCAAGGGTGATGGGTAGTTTTGTCACTACAGGTGGCGGAAACTATTGGAGTTTTGGTGCTAAAAATGATGGCAGTTTACAATTCTTCTATTACGCAGGAGCAAGTTATTATGTAACTTCAGCAACAGGACTAATCAATGCTAACCAATGGCATCATATTGCGATGGTTTATAACCACAGCACAGGTGCTATTAGAGTGTTGTGTGATGGTTTTGAAGTTGCTTCAGGAACAAAAGCGGCAGGTAGTTATAGTAACCACGGATATGTTCGTTTAGGAAACTATTCAGGAACGCCAGATGCTTATGTTGATGAAATTAGAATTAGTCATACGCAAAGGTATTAAGGAGATATAGATGCCAAACTTTCCAAGTCTAACACAAGCAAACACAACCAACGTGGACAATCCAAATGATTTGGTTGCCAATGCTAGAGCGGACATAAAAAACAACATTGACAATGTGAACAGCATCATTACTACCTATGATGGACTTAATCTTGTTGCCACAAGTCAAACACAAAACTTTACAGCACAACAATACTTTGGTTTACAAACTTTAAGTGATAGCGATAGTGCTAACACATATGAATGGAATTTGGGTTCACAACAAACGGCAACGATTACATTGGATGCCAATTCAACACTGGCGGCACCAAGCAATCAACAGGCGGGTGCTACTTACATTCTTATTGTAAAACAGAATGGCACAGGTGGATACACTTTGAGTTTTGACAGCACCTATAAATTTACATTTGGCAATACCCCAGCAATCACTACAGATCCTAATGCCATTGATGTCTTAACATTTATTAGTGATGGGACAAATATGCTAGGAGTTCATTTAGAGGCATTTGCATAATGCTTACTTTTCCTTTGGTAAGTTCAGGCAATCCTGAATTCAATCAACTTGGTGCTGATGGCATAACCATATATCCAACCACAGGGTTTTATAGTTCCACGTCAGGATCAGGCGGTGCCTATGATTATAACAGCGGAACCCTTGTAGGCCCGTTTAGTTACTTTTGGAGTTTTTGGGCAAGGCCCACAACCACAAATTCAGATGCGGCAGTAATGGTCACCAATCCGGCATATTCTGCTACAGATAGTGGATTTCAGATTTTTCTTAACAAATCACGTTTACGAGTTTTACACACATCAATTGAAAGTATAGGTGGTGCCAATACTTATAGAGATCATTTAGATGTTACCTACAACGGTAATCTTGGTGGTTGGAATCACTATATGATATTCTATGATGAACTAGGCAATACTGCTGTTGTAAATGATCCTACCTATGGAGCAGGCACAACCGTTCAATATCCAGATTATAAAGTTTACATCAATGGTGTATTACAAACAGCAGATACTGATAGCAGTGAATACTATAGATATCCAAGTGGATTTTCTAGGTCGTATGGAATGCACGGAGAAATTACAACGGTTGGTAGTGGTGTGCATCATACACAAATTGGTAGACCCAATTTTACATATTTTCAACACAGCAAATGGAGTGGATATGTAGCAGAATTTTATGCTTCACCAAGACAGACAGAAGGTGATAGTGCAGGTGTAGGTCTAAACAATACAACACAACAAATGGTAGATGATTGGTATTCATATATATGGGATAGTGCTGGCAATTATCAAACACTAGGCAGTAATGGCGAAGCATCAGGATTACAACAACCTATGTTTTATCTTTACAATTCAAACATAGATGCAAATGCGGCATTATCTCCTACGGTTCATTTTGATTTCTTGGAAGATAGTGCTGGTGCTCTATACGGTAATATTCCTACCACACCCTATACTTCAAATTAAAAGCGTAAGATAATGATTTATACATATTTTGCTTAAATACGAATGTTAATTAACAAACGAAACAAACCTTATAAGGAGACAAAACAATGAGTGCGGCTTCAAATTATACAGAAGACAAAACACTGGACTTTTGGTTAAAAAACAATAGTGCAGTTACAACAGCACCTGCTACGGTGTATGTTGCTTTATTCAATTCAGACGATTCAGCGGGCGGAACTGCTGAAAGACTAGAAGCAGGAACAATCACAGACGAATGCACAGGCGGTGCTTATGCACGTCAGGCAGTGACTTTCGGCACGGTATCAGGTGGTTCGGTATCTAATTCCGGCAACATTACTTTTCCAGCGGCATCAGATGGCAACTGGTCAACTATTACACACGTTGCTGTAATGGATGCATCAACTTCAGGAAACGTATTGTTCTACGGTGCATTAGACACAAACAAAACAATCGATTCAGGTGATACTTTCCAGATTACTTCAGGAAATTTAACGGTATCATTGGCGTAATACGTCATTGGGGGGATTAACCCGTGGCGGAGTTTGTTAGTGATTTATATGTCGCAGAGGGTTATGCGACAACAGGCTATGTAAGCGATACCTATGTTAATATAGGTTATGTGCAAGGTGCGATCCTTGGACAGGCAACCTTAACGGTATCTGCTTCTGTATCTGCACAGGCTGATAAATTAAAACAAACTTCGGCGACACTTGCAACTACCGCCACAACCACTACAACACCACAAAAAGTTAATGGTGGTAGTGCTACAATATCAAGTGCATTATCGTTCACACTTGAAGCAAGTCAAATTAAACGTAGTGCAACACTTCAAGCAAGTGCAGGCACACTAACAGCAAGTGCTGTTCAAACAAAACGTTCAACATCAACTATAAATGCCAATGCTACACAAACAGCACTTGGCGTTCAAATAAAACAAGGTGCGTCAAACATATCAGGTGCTGGTGCCGTTGTTGTTGCGGCTGGTAGAATACATCCAGGAGCAACACTACAGGCAAGTGCTGGCACAATGGTTGTTGATGCTGATGTCTTAAGAGGCGGTGTTGCAACATTGGCTGTCAATGCACACGATGGTGTGACTTGGGCAAACTATGGTAGTTGGAATCATGACACACAACAGATTTGGGGACCAACACTTTATCTACCAGATAGTGGTATAAGATTATTCATCGAAGCGGGTGTAATTAATCTAACAAGTAGTGCAACGCTAACAGCAGATGGTGATTTAATTTTACCAGGTGCAAGTTTACAAGCATCAAGCGGAACACTAACAGCAGATGGTGATAAGATACATTCAACAGCCGTTGCTGATTTACAAGCGTTTAACACGGTAGTCACAGCAGGAACAAAAGGAACAGATACAACAGCAAACCTAACTGGTGCATTTGGTTTAACTTCAAGTGCTATATTCCAAGTATCAGGTGTGTCCACAATGAGTGGTGCATTTGACTTTAGTGCAAGTGCCGTTCAAACAAAACGTGGTATAGTATTAGAAGCAAGTGCTGGCACACTTACAATCGCAGGCAATTATACTGCGGGTGGTGCCGCAACACTTTCAGCATTTAATTCACAACTAACACTTGGTGAAAGAACAAGAGGCAATAGTGCTACAATAACAGCAAGTGCTTCATTAACAACCAATGCAATAGCAAGATATGATAGAAGTGCAACACTATTACCACAATTCACATTGGATTGTAATGCAGGTATACTTGTAAGATTAAGTGCATCAATAAGTGCATTCAATAGTGTGTTAAGTGCCTTAACAATCTATATCATAGATCCATTTAGAGTATTTGCTGTAGATTCGGAGTCAAGAACACTCATTATCGAACAAGAGGAGCGAAAATTTGCGGTAAAACCAGAGAATCGCTTAAATAACATTGAACAAGAAACACGAGGATTCATGGTGAAAAGCGAAAGTAGAGTTCTTAAGCCACAGACGCTAACACTCGTAGAACAAATAAATCCTTTAGACAGGAGAGAAGGTTAATGGCGACACTTACAGGTTTCCAACAAGATAGGGTAGGGCATTTTATAGAAAAAGACCCATATGCGGTTTTGGATTATTCATTGGATTGGACCAACTGGATGCCAACTGGTGATACAATTTCTGCAATTACTATCACGGCAGAAACCATTAGTGGCGATGCAACACCTTTAGTAATAGATTCAAGCACAAACACAAATTACATAGCAACAGCAAATATTTCAGGCGGAACAACAGGCAAAGTTTATAACGTAGAATACAAAATCACAACCACCAATGGTTTAAAAGATAGCAGAAACTTTAGAATCAAGGTAGTGGAGAGACAGATATAATGGATGAAAATAATAAATCACAGCCTGTTAAAAAATACAAGACTATAGACAGAGACCTTGTCTATAAACTTGCTTGTATACAATGCACTCCAGATGAAATTGCTGAAGTGGTTGGCATTCCTACAGAAACTCTAAAAAGACGTTTTAAAGATTTGTTAGAAAAAGGTAAACAGGCGGGTAAAAAAAGTTTACGCAGAGCACAATGGGATAAAGCCTTAAATGGTGATACCCGTATGCAAATATTTTTAGGTAAACAATACCTAGGACAAAAAGATACACCAGAAGATGGAGACAACAAAACTCCGTTACCGTGGGAGGATTAATATATGCCATTAAGTCAACCACAACAGGTTATTTGTCAAGATGAAAGCAGATTTCGTGTCGCTGTGACAGGAAGACGCTTTGGCAAAACACACGTGGCAATGAGAGAGTTGGCAAAGGCGGCATCAAAGCCGGACCAACAGGTTTGGTATGTAAGTCCTTCATACAGAATGAGTAAAGGTATTGTTTGGGATCAATTAAAAAACAAGTTAAAAGATTTGCGTTGGATTGATCAAAGCAATGAAGCAGAATTAAAATTGAGATTAAAAAATGGATCCGTTATACATCTTAAGGGTGCTGATAATCCTGATAGTTTGCGAGGCGTTGGTTTGGATTTTATTGTATTAGATGAATTCCAAGATATCACTCCAGAAACTTGGACAACGGTTTTACGTCCAACACTATCAGACAAAGGTGGTAAGGCAATGTTTTTAGGAACACCTAGAGGCGTTGGTAGTTGGAGCCACGAAATGTTCACAATGGCACAGGAAGCAGACAATTGGGGTGCCCACACATACACAACACTGGATGGTGGCAATGTTCCTGAAAATGAAATTGAACAAGCCAAACGTGATATGGATCAAAAAACTTTTGAGCAAGAATATCTTGCTACATTCAACACTTATAGTGGACAGGTATACTACAACTTTGATAGAAAATACACAATACAGGCACACAATGCACCTGTTAGAGAAATACATTGTGGTATTGACTTTAACGTGGATCCTATGAGTGTTTCAATTGCTGTTATTGAAGGCAGAACAATATATTTTATAGATGAAATTGTAATGAAAGGTTCTAACACAGACGAAGTATGTGATGAATTAAAAAGACGTTATTCACAATCAAGGATCATAATGTATCCGGACCCAGCAGGACGTCAAAGAAAAACATCAGCAGGTGGTAGAACTGACATTTCAATATTACAAAACGCAGGCTTTACCGTTCAAGTAAGAAATGCACACACTCCTATTAGAGATAGGGTTAATAGTGTAAATGCAAAACTAAAAAACAGCAGGGGTGAGCATTCATTATTTGTTGACCCTAAATGCAGACAGATAATTAATAGTTTAGAAAGAATGGTATACAAACCAGGCACATCCATAATAGAAAAGGATGGAGAATTGGATCATATGGCAGACGCAGTTGGATATTTGGTGGACTTCTTATTTCCTCTACGCACAGACTATGAACCATCTACACCACAACGCTGGGCATTTACTGGTAACAATAATCAAGCAAGGAGATACGCATAATGCCCGTCATTAGAGATAGAATTATCAAGGGTGATAGTAAATTAAACATTGACTACATCGTTGAAGCACACGACGCCTACAAATACTACCTTAACAGGTGGCAGTTTTTAGGTGATTCATATCAAGGCGGTTTTGACTACTTCAACGGGAAGTATTTGGAGCCATACTACTACGAATCAAGAGAAGATTACGAAAAACGTTTAAGAATGATTGGACTTGACAACCACGTCAAATCCATTGTTGACTTATACAACTCATTCTTGTTTAGAAAAGAAATCAAAAGAGATTTTGGTAGTCTAGAAAACGATCCAGGTTTGAAGCCTTTCCTTGCAGACGCAGATTTGGATGGTAGAAGTCTACTTGCTTTTTTAAGAGACGTTTCAACATACGCAATGGTTTATGGACACGCTTGGGTGATTGTGGATAAGCCAACAACACAGGCCAGAACAAGAGCGGATGAACTACAACAAGGTATCCGTCCTTATGTTTCACTTTTTACTCCTGACAATGTTTTAGATTGGGAATATGAAAGAACATCCAATGGACTTTATGAATTAACATATCTAAAGGTTAAGGAAGAAGTTCTTAAGGATAAGCAGTATATTAGGGAATATACACCTACCGAGATTAATGTCTATATGATTTCGGGCAATGAAAAAACTGGTAGAATTGTTGAAACCGTCCCTAACACACTGGGCAAAGTGCCTGCGGTCTGCGTGTATGCACAACGCTCAAACATTCGCGGCGTCGGAGTATCCGCAGTCGGCGATATCGCAGACATTACCAAAGAACTATATGAGTTTGGTAGTGAGATTGAACAGATTGTAAGATTAACCAATCACCCTTCACTTGTTAAAACGGCAGACACAGAAGCAGGTGCTGGAGCAGGTTCAATCATTCAAATGCCACAAAGCATGGATCCAGGTTTAAAACCTTATCTATTACAGCCAAATGGTGCGAGTATTGATAGTGTTATCAACGCAATGCAAAAGAAAGTTGAGGCAATTGATAGAATGGCTTCATTGGCAGGTATTAGAAGTGTTGAAAGTCGTAGACTATCAGGTGTTGCTCTAACAAGCGAATTCCAAACACTTAATTCTAAATTAAGCGGATTTGCTATGTGTCTAGAACACGCGGAAGAATTAATTTGGAGACTATGGGCAACTTACCAAGGTAAGGCATGGGATGGTGAAGTGGAATATCCACGTTCATTCTCAATACAGGACAAAGCGAATGATGTTACTATGTTGAAGATGGCTAAAGAAGCAAACATTGCCGACGTCAACATCAACAAAGAAATTGACAAACGAATTTACGAAACAATCACAGAAGAATATTACGAAGATATGCAGTCCCCTATGAGCGAGGGTATGATTAGGCCTACACTGGAACATCCTCCAGTCACTAGTGCTAATGACTTGATTGCACACTTGAGGGAGATGGTGCAACAGGGTTATACGGATGAAGAGATACAACAACTACATCCTGAACTAGCACAATTATTCAACAGAGGTGAGTAATGGGAAAATATATCCCAGAAGATAGTTGGATAGTTACGAATGAAACGGAGCAGGAGATACGTCGTGTTCTTGGCGAATACAACGAAAACATACACGTCTATGAAACCAAAGGTTACAAGACAGCAGGCATACGTTCGCGTAATAACCTACTAGAATTATATCCTTTGCTAAAAAAACGCAGACGTGAAATATTGGATGGTTATAAAAATCGCAAGATTGAAGAACATCCAAGTTGGAAAGAGGTAGAAACCAATGGTGACTACTAGTGCGTCAATAGGTGGCGTTATAGGTGAACCAAGACAACGCAGACGTTTTAGTCTGCAATACAAAGGAGCGAGCATCATGGCTATGAAGAAGAAAAAAGGTGGAAAAAGAGGCGGCAAAAAAGGCGGCAAACGAGGCGGTAGAAAATAAGGCTCTTTGGGAGCAGTATTTTACTAGCATCAAACGGGTATGCCCTTGGAGTTATAGTGCATGGCTTAAGGGTAAAATTGAAATATGTCTATGGAATGGCATACCTCAACCACTAGGTGATCTAGAAGCCAGGGTAAACATCATAGGTGTTATAAAACCAAGGCTACTTAAAAAGATAGAACAAAGATTAAACACAGAACGAGAAGACGAAGAATGGTTACATAGCCATCCTAGTTTTGGAATACATTCAACACCAATTCCGGTGTTAATACAGCAAAACAAACACAATTTAGACATGGCTAGAGCCAATATTGCTAAATAAACACATACTACGAATGAGCGTAGGGGTAGAACTCAACCAATTAGAAAGAGGTAATTTATGGACGCAGAAAACACAGCGGTTAATGATACAGAGTTGACTGCAACTCACCAAGAAGGTAAAGAGCAGGTAGCAAAAACACAGGAAGGTGTTAAGGACAACCTTTTATCACAAGACGATGTAAATCGCATTGTGGCGGAAAGGGTAGCAAGAGAAAAGGCAAAGTTTGAAAAGAAATACTCAAACGTTGACTTGGATCTTTATAACGAACTTGTAGAGAAGCAAGAAAAGGCACGTCATGAAGAATTAGAAAAGCGTGGCGAGTTTGAAAAGTTGTTGAAGGAACAGGCAGAGAAATTCTCCGGTAAAATTCAACAATACCAAAGCGAACTTACTTCAATCAAGGTAGACGGCACATTGCTTAATGAGGCAAGCAGTCAAAAGGCAGTAAATCCACAACAGGTGGTTTCATTGCTAAAAGGACAACTTCGCTTAAATGAAGCAGGTGGTGTTGACGTTGTAGATGCAAACGGACAGGTTAGATATGATGATTCGGGTAACCCAATTAAAGTGTCTAGTTTGGTAAATGAATTCCTTACAACCAATCCACATTTTGTTCAGGCAGGACCAAGTGGTTCAGGAACTGGACAAGGCGTTGGAAAACAAAGTCCTGTGGTAGATAACGACATAACAAAACTGAATATGGAAAACCCAGAGCATCGTGCTCGATACAAAGAGATTATGAAGGCTAAAGGGGTCCGTATTTAAATTGCTACTAACAAGGAGACAAAGCAATGGCAAATGAAGCAACAAGTAGCGTATTAAGTGAATTATACGCAAACATCGTGCAGTCGGCTCTTTATACACTAAATGAGAAGACCGTAATTAGACCTCTCGTAAGAAATTACGATATGTCAGGAACACCAGGCTTAACAGCACAGGTTCCAATTTATCCATCACTATCAGCGGCAGGCGTTGCTGACGGGATTGATCTATCTAACACAGCATTCAATACAACATCTAAAACAATCACAGCATCAGAAATTGGTGTTATGGTTGAACTTACTGACCTAGCGGCAGAAAGTGCAAACGAAGATGTTGCGGCGGCTATCGGACGTCAAATTGGTGCGGCAATGGCAGAAAAAGTTGACACAGATATCGCGACATTATTCAGCGGTTTCTCTAACACAATTAACTCTGCTGGTGCGTCTGTAACAATCGACGATATCTTTAAAGCGGCGGCTACATTGAGAGCAAACAAAGCAGACCAAAATGGTGGTTTTGCTTGTGTGTTACACCCATATCAAGCATATGATCTTAAGAAACAATTAACTAACGCAGGTAATACTATGTCACACTCTTTAAGTGATATCGGTAACGCGGCTTTAAGAGATGGTTTCGTAGGACGTGTCGCTGGCGTGGACATCTTTGAATCAACGGTTATTGCTGGTGATTCTGCAGGTGCTTACGTAGGTGGTGTAATGACTCAAGATGCTCTTGGCTACATGGTTAAGAGAGCAATGAGAATTGAAACTGAAAGAAACGCTTCAAAACGTTCATTAGAGATCGTAGGTTCTATGGCTTACGGAACTTCTGAATTGTTTGATCAATACGGTGTTGCAATCGTATCTGATTCTTCAGCATTAATCTAATTTTAGATTAAATCACGGGAAAGGGCGGAGAAATTCGCCCTTTTCTCTTCTTTACAATAAATAACAATGTAAACAATTTGATGGTTTGGGAAGGACCCAAAGCATATTAAAAAGGACAGAATCCTATGGCAATAACACTTGCGACTATTAGCGACATACAACAATATGAACCGGATATTTTATCATTCGGAATTCCAGACTTTGACGACGAATTAAACAAAGCACAAAACGATGTGTTTAGAGATTTACGCATTCGTTGGTGGCCTACATATACGGTTGGAATGTATGACATATCACGTGTTGCTACTGGGGCAGTTGAGCCTGACGAAGACTTATATACAGCAAGTCAACTGACAAGAGCCTGTTGCTATCATGCACTGGGTTTCCACGTATATCCTAAACTATCAAAATTTGAACCAGATTTAGACATCTTTGAAAGAAAGATGGAATTCTATCGTAAAGAATACGAAAGAGAATTAGATTTAATTTTAAGAGATGGTGTAGAATATGACTTGGACTCTAGCGGAACGGTTGACGATAACGAAAGAGAACCTACTCATTACCTACGCCTAAAAAGGTAGTAGGCGATGTCAAATAGAGAAGATATAATTTCTAACATCATTGATGTTTTGGGTGATATGGAAAACCCAAAGGTCAAGTTCGTGACACGCGAACCTTTTGACACAGAAAAATTAGCACTTACACAATTCCCGGCATTATTGGTTACAACAGGTAATGAAACCCGTGCAGAAAACACAATGGGTGGAAATCGTCGTGGAGTGTTAGAAGTTAACATAAGAGGTTTTGTGCGATCCGATGGACGCCAAGGATTTGTTCAAAGTGTAGATCAAAAACGTAATGAATTGATTGAACGCATTGAAGAAGCACTTAACACAAACAGAGATAGAGAACTAAACGCAACAAGAGCCGCAACAACACACGTTACGACTATTGAAGTTATAGATAGAACACCACCACTTGGTGAGTTCAATATGATTGCAGAAGTTCAATACTCATTTACAAAAGGAGCAGTATAATATGCCAATTAAAAATGTAAAAATGTGGAAAGACGGTTCTTGGAAATACATTGAAGAGGATCGCATACAAAGATTTCTTGAAGAAGGTTGGACATTAGAACAACCAACTTCAGAAAAAAAGTCACAGGCCAAAGGACGTAAGAATAAAATTACAGCCGACGCCCACGTGACTTCAATCAAAGAGGATGAGGAAGAGGAATGGGATCCACTTTCAGGTGAAGACTGGGCAGACTCAATTGAATCTGTTTCAGCACCAGAAGGTGAACGCATTTCAGACGCTGAATCCAAAAACGCTAAAGAGGAGAACTAAAAATGGCGACTTACACAGGTGAAAACGGAACCGTTAAACTCGGAACCGACTCTGCAGGTGAAACTGCGATTGCTCAAGTTCGCTCTTGGACGGTAGAACATACTAAAGATGTTATTGAAGACACCGTAATGGGCGACGCGGCAAGAACTTATAAATCAGGTTTACACCAGTTTACAGGTTCAATGGAAGTAGTATATGATGACGGACATACAGCGGCATCAGATGCTTTCAATCCAAACGTTGATAGCGATTTGTTTATTGAATTTTATCCAAGCACAAGTGCTGGTGAAAAATTCACAGGAAAAGTTATTGTAACTTCTGTTTCAAGAAGTGCAACTTTTGACGACTTAATCACTGCAACGGTTAATTTCCAGGGAACTGGAGCATTAGATACGGCGGCGTATAACGCTTAAGGATTTGTAATGTTAAGAATTAGTGTTCGAGGCACTAAAAAAGCGATGAGGCAACTTGAAAGAGAAAAAGATGCATTTATCACTCGAGTGGCAGAAGATATCAAAACGGTAGCAGTTTCTAAAACTCCTATCGACAAGGGACAAGCAAGACGCGGTTGGCGTCTCGAATCCGCTTTCAAAGAAAAGAGGATTGTCAACCGTGTTTCCCACATTGTTCCATTGGAAGAAGGCCGCTCAAAACAAGCACCAAACGGTATTTTGGGACCTACCGTAAGGGAGATATCTAAAAGGAGATATAAAATATGAGCAACGTAATGCAAAACATCACTGGACACTTTAAAGACAAGTTAAGTGGTGGACTACAAAAGATTTCTGTGCCAGAATGGAAAACAGACATCTACTACAAAGCGGCTTATCCATTTGCTGTAGAAAGTAAAATTATTAGTCTACAACAACAAGGTAAGACGGTTGAAGCATTAGTCGAAAGTCTAATTGCTAAAGCATTGGATCCGGAAGGAAAACCAATGTTTACAAAGTTTGACAAAACTACATTACTAAATGAGGCTGATCCAGCAACATTGTTAAAAGTGTGTAGCGAGTTGAATAATGCTGTTTCTGAATATGAGGAAATAGCAAAAAACTAAAAGAGGATACTGAACTACAACTGCTAATGAGAATAGCAGAGACTTTGCACAAGAGTGTGGAGGAAGTAATGCAGTTGAGTGTCCTTGAAATTAGGTTGTGGTATGAATGGTTCTTACTACAACAAAGAAAAAGCGAGGAGGCGATGAGTGGCAACACAGACCGTAGAAATAAGGGCCGTAGATAAAACGCAACAGGCATTGGGTAAAATCAATGCTAATTTATCTAAGGTTGAAAAACGTGCAAAAAGTGTAGACAATACATTTAGATCTATTGCCGGATTAGCGGCAGGGGTTTTTGCTGGTTTAGGTTTAGGTAGGGTTGCATCAGGAGTAATCAACGTTTCAAGACGTTTTGAAGACTTAAGAGCAACATTAGTCACCATCGAAGGTAATACTGCCAAAGCCGCAAGATCCTTCAAACTCATTGAAGATTTTACGGCTGGCACCCCGTTCCAATTAGATGAAGTTACAGAAGCATTTATTAAATTTAAAAATGCTGGTCTAAATCCAACCACGGAGTTTATGACAAACGTGGGCAACATAGCGGCTGGTATGGGCAAACGTATAGACGACGTCGCACAAGCAGTATTCAACGCCACAACCGGCGAATTTGAAATGCTCAAACAATTGGGTATTAAGGTAAAGGTTGAAGGCGACAAATTAAAAGTAAATTTCAAAGGAACAACAACAACCGTTGCAAATGATGGTAGAAGTATTATCAAATTAATTGATCAAATTGGTAAGACAGAATTTGCAGGTGGTATTGAACGTCAATCTAACACACTAACAGGTGCGTTATCAAATCTAAAAGATGCTACTGATAAGTTCTCTGCTACAATAGGTGAAAGCGGATTAGGTTTAGCACTTACACAATTAGCCAAAACATTCACAAGCATAGTTCAAAGTTCAAATGGACTTGCTCAAACAATTGGTGAAGAACTTGGCTTTATGTTCTTTAAACTTAATGAATTTATTAAAGAATCTAGTTTTGATATGGGCAAATTTATTCAAGGTGCCAAGATTGCTATTGCTGTATTAGGTGGTGCAGGACTTGTAAAAGTATTGCAGATGGTGACAAATGGTGTTAAAAGTTTAACACTTGCTATGGCAAGAAATCCATTAGGATTGTTAGCAGTAGCGGCCGCAAGTTTAATCACATACCTATCTATGGAAAATGGATTGGGTAGAACTATTGCACAGGTTAGTGCTGTATTGAAAAAACTTGGTGCTGTAGCAGGTAGCATAGCAACATATTTTAAAAATCAACTTGGTAGAGCAATTGACTTTGTCACAGGTATTTTTGATAGTTTTGTTGAAGGTATCATTTCAGGATACAATGCTATTGCAAGATTTATTCCAGGTTTAGAAGAAATAGAAGTCACTGGTAAACAGGTAAGAGACGGATTAAAAGATCTTGCTATATCAGGTTATGAATTTGTTGAAGAAAAAATAGGTGATGCCAAAGATGCTGTTATGGAATGGGTTGACGGCAATGAATTGGCTAAATCCGCTATTCAAGAAGGTCAACTTTTACTTAATGATTTAACAACTGCTTGGACAAATGCTGGTTTAACTTATGATGAAGCAGAAAAGAAAGCAAGAGAAACTTATGATGCCTTAATTGCTACCAATAAAGCATTAGGTGATCAAGGAGATGCGGCAGATGATGCGGCAGGTGGTTTGTTTGGTGCAACTGAAGCCACAAATCAACTTACAAAAGCACAACAAGATTTAGTTGCAAGTTTTAGTAAATCATTCCAACAATTAACACCAAAATATTTAATTGATAGTTTAAATGATTTAGAAACTGCAAGACGTGAAGTTGAAAAACAGGTTAATGAAAACACATTACTTTCAGAAACAGAAAAACAACAGGCATTAAGTGCAATACTTCTTCAAGCAGAAAATGAAAGATTAAAAATATTTGAAGACTTTAATAAAAGACAGGATAAATTGTTTGAAGCAAGTTTAGAATATAGATTAAACAAATATAAAGCAGTTAATGGTCAAATGCTATCTGAAGATGAAAAAGCAAATCTTCAACGCATTGGTCAACAAGAACGTGAAGAAAAATACGTTAAGAGTAGAATTGATTTTGAAAAGAAATCTACAGCAGAAAAATATCAATTTATGGCAGACAATGCCTCAACATTCTTTTCAAGTTTGGCGGCTATGGATAAAAAATATGCAAGGTTGGCAAAAGCGGCGGCTATTGTTCAAGCAATTATTAACACATACCAAGGTGCCACAAAAGCATTAGCAAGTTATCCACCACCATTTAACTTTATTGCGGCGGCGGCAACCGTTGCGGCAGGTTTTGCACAGGTGGCGGCTATTAGAGCACAACCGGCACAGCGAGGTGGTGTAATTGGTCAAGGACAACCTGCGTTAGTAGGTGAAGACGGACCTGAACTTATTGTTCCTAAACAACCAAGCACGGTTATACCAAGAGAAGTTGCAACAGCAATTGAAGGTATGGGCGGAAACAATCAACCAGTCACGGTTAACTTCAACATATCCACGGTTGATGCCGAAGGCTTTGATGATCTGTTAATTAATAGAAGAGGAACTATTGTTGGCATCATCAATCAAGCAATGAACAAACGTGGTAGAACAGGAGTAACAGCGTAATGGCTTACATAGGAAATTTTCCAATATCGGTAGGAACCCGTGCTATTAACTTCAAACAAAACACGGCAACCAAAAAAACAGAAACAGCAAGTGGCAGAATAATTCGTGCTACAAATTCAACAACTATTTGGAGTGCTACGTTAAGTTTTCCAACAATGACCCTTGCAGAATTTAAACCTATACAGGCTTTTATTGCACGTTGTCAAGGTAGTCTAAACGAATTTGATATTGTATTTCCCACAATTTCCACAAGCACAAGTCCAAACGTTGCTAGTCAAAACTGCTATGTGACTTCAGATGCAAGTGCGGGTGCAACAACGCTATCTGTTAATTCAAATGTAATCAGCGGAGAATTATTCAAGGCTGGTGATGTTATAAGATTTGGTAATCATACTAAAGTGTATATGGTAAGCACAGACATCAACACGGATGCTGGAGGTGATGCTACATTAAACATTACACCTGCATTGGTTAATGATGTTGTTAGTCAAGAGTCAGCGGGTGGCGAACAGGTTATATTTTCAAGTGTGCCTTTTAGAATGATACTAACAGGTGATTTACAAGAATTTGGTTATAGGAATGACGGATTGGTAGATTATGAAATCGACATACAGGAGACTATCTAATGTCAAGAGGGTTGGATTCAAGTGTTAACACATACCTTGCCGGCGATGCTCTCGTATCGTTCTTATTGGTTGATATTGGTGTAAACGGATCCAGCACAATCTACTACACTGACGGTCCTTTTGATGTAGATTACAATTCAAATACCTATGAAGCACAGGGCAACTTTTTAGGTGTTAGTGAAGCACAAGAAACTGGTGAATTACAAATTACAAACGTCAATTTACAAATTAGTGCATTGGATGTTTCAAACGTCACAACATTTGCTCGTTCAGAACAAATTAACCAACCAGTAGAAATACGCAGAGCATTTATAAATCCAACAGACAATTCAATTGTTGGAACTCCTGTCACATTATTCAAGGGTAGAGTTGGTGGTTATAGTGTTACCGATGCTGACGAAACAGCAACCATTACCTATGAGGTTGTAAGTCAATTTGCAAACTTTGATAAGGTGGTTGGTAGAAGAACTAACATAGCAAATTTTCAAAGAGAATATCCAACGGACTTTGGCATGGAATATTCACACGAAACACTTAACGATTTAAAATGGGGACAGAAATAATGATTAGAGAAATAGATGTTTCTGAAATGGATCTTTGGTTAAAGTGTATTAGAAAACACGCCGTTGATGCACAAATACAAGACTATGACAACATAGATGAAATACACGTTAAGAAACAGATGCGTCAATGTATTATTAGTCCTGATGTTAAGGTGTTTGTGGTTGATGAAGACAATGAGATTAAAGGTTATTGTATAGCACAATTAAATGAAAAATTATGGAACAATAGATTATATGGTGAAATTGTTATGTTTTATATTGATCCTGATGTTAGAAATATTTGGTTAGCCAAGGATATGTATGAAGCGGCTGTTAGATGGTTTAGAAACAATGGTTGTTTATATGTGCAGGCATCAACTATGTTATACAATGACGAATTTAAACAGGTAGAAGATTATGTTAAACGTGGCAAAATCTTTTTTAAAAAACAGGGTATGGAAGAAGTTGGATACCATTACGTGAAGGAACTTGAATAATGGGTGGTGTTTCAAAAGTATTCAAAAAGGTTGTCAAAGTTATTGTAGGTGCCGTTAAGGCGGTTGTAAGTTTTGTTGGCGACGTTGTTGGATTTGTGTTATCACCATTTGGTGCATTGGATATGCCCAGTGTTAACAACCCCGAACAAGAAGCACAGGGTGTTAAGGTTAACAAACAAGGAACCAACGTTGCTATTCCTGTTATCTATGGATATAGACGTGTAGGTGGATCAATTATATTTGCTGAAACAAACGGAACGTCTAACAAGTATCTTTATATTGTGTATGCCATATGCGAGGGTGAGATAGAAGGGATTAAACGTATACTTGTTAATGATGTGGACTTACCATTACCGACAAACAAGTATGCGTTTAATTCTACAATCAATGTTACTGAAGGACGTTACAAAGACAGAATTCAAATGCAATTATTTTCAGGCAGTGAAGGACAAGCACAAAGTTCATTGGCAAATGAAACACCCACTTGGCCAATAAAACAACGTAAACTGCCGGGTGTTGCCTATGCTGTAATGCGTTTTGAATGGAAAGAAATTAAAACACAGGATGATGCCAACAACAATCCATTTAGTGGTGGTATTCCCAAAGTTGAATTTGACGTGTTGGGCAAAAAGGTGTATGATGTGCGTAATCACGCAGGTGGGGCAACATTAAGTGCCGACTATGCTAACCTAACAAAAGGTTATAGTTTCAATCCAGCAAACTGCCTGTTGGACTATATGCTTAATCCAAGATATGGTGCGGGTTTTGCCAAGGAAGAAATTGATGCTGATAGTTTTAAGGTAGCGGCTAACAAGTTTGAACAAACCGTAAACTATTCCAACAGCCAGTCAGGTAGAGCACTGACCTTAAATGCTGTATTGGACACAAGAAGCAAGGTAATTGACAACACAAAAATTTTACTAGCAGGAAGCAGAGGCATTATGCCTTTTGTGCAGGGACGCTATAAACTAAAGGTAGAAGATGGTGGAAATCCAACGGATATTACAAGTGCTACCGTAAGTGTTGCATATGATGTAACAAAATCAAACATCATTGGCGGCATAAAATTAAATGGTGAAACAAAGACTTCAAAATACAATCAGGTATTGGTAAACTACATTGATCCTGATCTAAACTTTAGTTCACAGCAGGTTGTGTTTAACAGAAGTGGAGATCAAACCGCTGATGATGAAGAAGTGCTAACAGGTGAGTTTACATTTAACACACTAACCAACAAAGCCATTGCATATGACATGGCACAAATGATCTATGACAAATCAAGATCACAAAGACAGATTAATTTTAAAGGTTCACAGGAATTGATGGATGTTGAGATTGGTGACATTATTAGGGTGACTGATACTATCCTTAATTTTAATCAAAAGACATTTCGTGTTGTAGGATTAAAACTTAACGCGGACGCAACGGTTGATATGGATGCTGTTGAACACGATGCTACATTGTATCCGTTTACAACAGGTGAACAGGTGGAAACACCACCAAGTTTATATCTACCAGACGAATTTACAATTATTCCTTATGTGCGTCCACTACCAGTAAATCCAATTGGTGTTGTTCCGCCTAACGATCCAGATGAAGATAGTGCGGGCGAAGGACCTAACAATGAATTACCACCAAGTTGGGATAGACCAATTAATGGTATCAATCTGTTTACAAACAAATCACCATATGCCTATGGATATACACTAGATAACCTTTGGTATGGAGATCAAAATGCAGGTCTAGGTATGAGAGCACAAACAGGTGGAACACCTTGGTATGAAATAAGTGGGCCGAATTATGCCTTTAATGGTGAACCGTATTATTATTTGCGTTTACAACTTAATCAACCTGAGGATAGATTGGTAAATTTCCTTCGCGAAGAAAATTGGTTTAATAGAAAAGGAACATCAACATATTATGTGCAATGGACCACTGAATACAATGTTAGAGGCAATGTAAATGGTGCAAGTTTTAGTGAAAGTCGTGGTTTTTGGGGTTTTTATGATGCACACGTTGATATCCGTGCAAGTAAATTTTTTAGATACAAATGGGTTAAAAGATTAAACGGTGAAGAATTTGAATTTCCTGATGATAGTGACCTAGGACAGGTATATTCTTATTATGATCCTATTGCTGGTAAAACAAAAAATGAAAAAACTATTACGGCATTTGTCAATCACGTAAATCAAAACATAAGTTCATTTATTACGCCAGCCGCAAACGCAAATAGTGTGATTACATCACATAGTTTAGGAGCATAAGATGGCAGGAAATGGTTATTTTGCTGAAGGAGTATATCAAGCCAAAAGCACCGAAACTTGGGCGGACCTAACAGGTGGTTGGGATACCTATACCTCTTGGAATCTTACTCCTGCAAGTCCTTTAACATTTACAACCAACGTGGTAGATTTTGGTAGAATAGAAGACATTAACTATTTGACTGATGTAGAAGCAAACTTTCCTGCTAACATAACCGTATACTATGGTGACGCAATTTCAGGCGGTGTTATTGTAAGTCCGCAACAGATTAATGTAACACCAAGCCAAACATTAAGCGGTGTTAGAGGTAGATATTTTCAATTTACCGTAAGCGTGTCCAATGATAGTGCAGGAGATACTGCACCTGTTATATTGGGTATAAGAACAGATTTAACAACAGGCAAAAGGGTTGAAACCGTTAGTAGTGTAAGTTCTGCAACGCTAACAGGTAGCACAGGTGTTAGAGAATTAAGCGTTAATTCAACATTAAGCAAGATTACAAGTGCTGTATGCCAACCTTTGATTGGTTCTAACACATACGTGGCAAGTGGATATGTGGCAAGTGATGATAGTGCTGGTGAAGTTTATGTAGCAAGTTCTACAACGCTAACAGGTAAACCGCAGATTTATTTGGACAAGTCAACGGATCCAATAACTATGTATATCTATGATTTTGATACATATGGAAAAACAAAACCAGTGGATTGCACATTTGATGCAGTCATAACAGGACTACCAGGCCTTGTTTCGGATGCCAATGGTAGCATTAAGGAGATATAATGCCAGTCACATTACCAGATAGTTCATATTTTGACAATGACAATGACAGCATCAAGGACAGCAGACCAGAACTAAAAAAGATGGCTGATGCCATTAACACAATTGGTGCTGAATACAACGCAGGCACACTGGGCGGTAGTGGTATACAAGATGTTGTTGCTGGAGATAATGTCACCGTAACAAATCCAGATAGTGCTGGTAGCGTTACAATTAGTGCTACAGGCGGATTTACAGCACCTATTGATCAACAATTTTTTCAAACCACAAGCGGTAGCAGTATTACACCTGTAAGGGGTAATAATATTTGGTTTGTTGAAATAGGATTGGCTGATACAGATTCAAGTGGAACATCAAGTCCTTTGTTTACCGTAAACTGGGATAATTTTCAGGGCAATGAATACGTTTGGGTAGTTTATTATGTAGCGATGGAAGATGGTGGCGGAAGCGTTGGAGGAATCCAAGTTAACCATAAAAGAAATGGCACACTTTTAAGCATACAGAATATATCAAGCACAGCCAATACCGTGTATCATTATAATACGGTTGTTTTTCCATCACAAACACAATATGGTGACAATTATAACGTGGATGTTAGATTATATGGTTCTACCTTCCAAAGTGTTTTAGGAAGTTGGTAATATAATGGTGTCTAAAACGCAAAATAAGCGTTATACAAGCGTTTTTATAGGTAATACGATGTATGACATTAAATATAACATAAGAGAGGATATAATATGACTTGGGGAACATCAAGCAACGTAATCACTACAAATTTAGATGATTCTACGGATAGTCCAGCGGCGGCAAGACCAGATCTTAAGGCGGCATTGGATGAACTAAAAAATGTAATTAACGGACGCAACACAGCAAGTGGTGTCGCAGGATTGGACAGCGGCAGTAAAATACTTGCTACACAAATCCCCGATGAAATCAATTCAAGTTCAAGCAATCCTCTCACGCTTGATCCTGCAACAGGCAAG
>Ga0222716_10000781_pt1 | contig 27348 bp, 28 predicted proteins | sample C33_13DmetaG_FD_165044 | JGI IMG/M metagenome (GOLD analysis project Ga0222716, IMG submission 165044) | Estuarine water microbial communities from San Francisco Bay, California, United States - C33_13D | ecosystem: Environmental > Aquatic > Marine > Unclassified | place: USA: California... | reverse complement strand
GTAATTTATTATCAGAAAACCTTAATACATCTATTAGTAATACAAGTAATTATGTATCACTAACAAGTAATTTATTATCAGAAAACCTTAATACATCTATTAGTGATACAAGCAATTATGTATCACAAACAAGCAATTTAATATCAAGTAACCTAAATCTAGCTATTGATAATACAAGTAATTATGTATCACTAACAAGTAATTTATTATCAGAAAACCTTAATACATCTATTAGTGATACAAGCAATTATGTATCACAAACAAGCAATTTAATATCAAGTAACCTAAATCTAGCTATTGATAATACAAGTAATTATGTATCACTAACAAGTAATTTAATATTAGCTAATTTAATTTCAGCTATTAATGATTTAAATGTTAGGTTATTAGTATTAGAAGAATCTATTAACGGAAGCTCATAATATAAATTAATAAATTTTTATTACCATAATATATTTATTGTTTTTATTTAACATATTATTATAAAGTATTCGTTTTATATATCGTGGAGCTGTTTAGGGGGAGATAAAGATTCCAATTAATGTAATAAATAATATATCATATTTGTTGTAAATAAATTATATAAATTAAAAGTAAATAATAAATATATTTATTAAATAAACAAAATATAATACAATATACAAATAAATAAGATAAAATTATTGTAAAATATCTAATTTATTTGTATATAATTAATATAAGATATTAAATAGAGTAATATATATATATAAAACATGATTTATGATATATTAGAATTTGATTCATCAAATATTAAGATATTAAATGATATAGAAACAATATCTGGAATATTCAAAGTAAATGGTATTGATAAATTTGAAGAAACTTCTAGTTTAATATATTTAACGTCAAATAATATTAGCGATCGTATTACAAATTTAAATGCAGATTATATTGCTGATGGTACAGAAAATAAATATATTATAAATAATATATATTCGTATGATTTAACAGTTTCTGGTGATTTTACTATAAATGATGCTAATAAAAATACAACAATAAAATCTGTTTTATATTCATCTAATTATGTGGAAATAATAAATCATTCTGAAAATACAGCATTTACTATAAAACAATATAATGATATAAATGATATTTTTATAGCAAGTAATACAAGCAAAGAAGTATTTAGTATAATTAATAATGGAAATGTAGGCATAGGTACAAATCCTATTAGAAAATTAGATGTTGATGGAGATATTAATTTTACAGGAAAATTATATAATGGTCAAAGTGAATTTATTAATTCATATATGTTTAAAATTGGTAATGATATATCATTTTCAAGCAATATTATAATAAAAGGAGATTTAACAACTGAAAAATTAGAATTAAATAATACAGATGGTCTTTCTGATATTTTTATAGCAAGTAATACAAGCAAAGAAGTATTTAGTATAATTAATAATGGTAATGTAGGCATAGGTACAAATCCTATTAGAAAATTAGATGTTGATGGAGATATTAATTTTACAGGAAAATTATATAATGGTCAAAGTGAATTTATTAATTCATATATGTTTAAAATTGGTAATGATATATTATTTTCAAGCAATATTATAATAAACGGAGATTTAACAACTAATAAATTAGAATTAAATAATACAGATGGTGATTCTAATATTTTTACAGCAAGTAATGCAAGCAAAGTAGTATTTAGTATAATTAATAATGGTAATGTAGGTATAGGCATTACAAATCCAGATTATTCTTTACATGTTGATGGTAATGATGGTATTTTAATACCCGCTGGTGAAACAAGTGAACGACCCATTGGAGCAATACTTAAAAAAGGTGTTATACGTTATAATACTGATAATGATCAGTTTGAAGGTTGTGGACCAGGTTATTCATGGGGTTCTCTTGGTGGAGTTAAAGATCTTAATGGTGATACATATATTAGTGCTGAAAATAATGATGAACTTGAATTCTTTACAAGTAATTTTGAAAGAATGGTTATTAATAAATTTGGAAAAGTAGGCATAGGAACAACAATTCCAGAGGCAATATTACATGTTGTTGGTGATATTATAGCAACAAATAAAATTACCTCACATTTTTCTGATGAAAGACTTAAAACAGATATTGAATTGATACCAGACCCTCTAAATATTATTGAACAACTCAACGGCTTTTATTATAAACCAAATAAATTAGCTAATTCATTTGGAATAGAAAGTAATCATAGAGAACTAGGTTTAAGTGCACAAGAAGTTAATAAAGTATTACCTGAATTAGTAGATTTAGCACCATTAGATATAATGCATGACGAAAATAATAATATAGTATCTAAATCAGGAGAAAATTATCTAACAGTATCTTATGATAAAATGATTCCTGTAATAATAGAATCTATTAAAAAACTAAATAGTGAAATTAAATTGTTAAAAGAAGAAAATAAATTATTAAAAGAAAGCATTAAAAAGAATTCTTAGATACTAATAATACCATCAATCAAAAGTTAGCAAACATTTTGTTTTTATAATATCATGATTGATAATATTATTTACTTTTTGTTTACACAAATTATTTTCAATCATTTTTTTATAAATATTATCGTAATTATTTATTGCATATGTTATTATATTATTATTGAATATCCATCGAAAAAAGTTAAGTTGTCCAACAGTCGTTTCAATATAATCAGTGCGTTCATTATTAATAAAAAATGTTATTCTATGGTGTCTTCTGAAAGAATCAAAATTAAATTTACTATATGATTTTAATTGTGCGCGATAATCTTGATATAAATTAATTTTACGAATGTTTTTTTTATACTCTTTTGAATCATCTAAATAAAAATCTTCTGGATAATAATCATAAATAGTTTTATTATCATCAATCCAGTAATAAATATTATTACATTTAGAATAATGTGTTACCAACCATTCAATAATACGTAATGATAATTTATGATTACCATTAATAATATTTTTAAGTGTAATTTTGTATTCAGTATTTTTATTATAAAAATCTGTTAACGATGATAATAATAGGTTTTGACCTAAATCACACATATCTTAAATAATCTTTATTACATATTCTTTAAGTAATAAATATAAAAAATAAATTAAAGCATAATTAATAAGATGGTGAGCTACCAATTTCTAATGTATTTTGGCGTAAATCGGGCTCAATAGTGCTAACTAACCATGGACCAACGGCATTTTGTGGGTTAGGTATTTCAGAACGTAATTGTAAATTAGCGTTTCTTAATGATTGACCGACGGTATTAACACCAACATGATATCCAGCAGTTAAATAATTTTGGTCACCTACATTACCTCCTCCGGATGGATTAATACTAGCCCATTTGCTGTCAGCAGCGTCTTTGGGTAATAAATCATCGGCAGTTAATCTATCACGAGGATAGCATGCTTGCATGCTATCCGAAGATTCTTCTTGTCCATCATATGAAGCATATGGTCCGTCACCACTAACAGATTGCATAGATACATCGGATTCTTTTTCAGGTTCTGAGTTTTGTTTAAATACTTCATTGCCACTTGGTTCAGAAGCACTATAATTACCTATACCTGAAGAAGCCATTGATGGTTCGCGCTGCATATTGTCTACATCTGCGACTGAACCACCTTGGCTATTTGCGAATCTTTCATAATAGAATGGTTCAGGAACATTTCCACTTATTCCACCTTCCCCCATTTTATTCATTTGCATTGAACGTGAATTATTACATTTGGAGTTATAGGTTAATAATAATAATAGAGATAAAAGCAATAAAATTGCTATTGAAAACGATATTACTACACTTTTATTAGCACCCATATTTATACTATATATATCTATCTATTATTTACAATAGATTATATTTAAAATATTTTATAATAATCTAATTATTTTTTCTTCTTGTATTATTAATAACTCATTAATATTATTTAAAAGGTTATTTGCTTCTTTTGTATTTCCGAGTTCTTTAATATCCTTAAATTTATCTTTAATATTTTTATAATCCTCTTGATATTCTTCAATTAAAGCATTATATTTGCTTATTTTAGACTTAGTATTTTTACCTAATAATCTTACTCTATCATCAATTTTATCGATTATATCATCTATACAAAACCACTCACTAGCATCATTTTGAATATCTGTTATATCCAAATATTTTATAAGCCATTTATTAGAAGTATATTCGCTATAAAAATATAATCCTATATATTCAATTGTTAAATTAATAATGCATTTTTTATAATTATTATTTTCTTTCAGCATGGTTACCACATTATCAATATCATTTATATTAAGATTATTATAAAAAATATTATTAAACTCTTTATTTGTTATTATTACATTTATTGTTTTTGTTTGATCACAGAAACTCTTCGTATATAACTCATCTACATCACTTTTTTTAAAACTTTTACCGAACCATTTATTAGATTCTTTTAATATTTCATCTGCGATATCATTATCTATTTTAATTAAATCATTAATAGTATCGTTATTTGTATCATTTGACATAAATAATGTTAAACTATATCCTTTGCCATTTAATAATTTTTTTATACCTTTAATTTTAACATCAGTAATTGAAAGTTTTATAGAGTCTTTTGATAAAGATATAAATTTATTATCTTTTTTATATGGAGTTTTTAACATCACTTACTTCTCTTTATAAATAATCTTAATACTTTTTTATATTAATATTTTACAAACAAAAAAATAATTAAAATGATTAACCAATTTTATATGGAATACTATTAATAATATTAGCAGCCTTAGGTTTGTTTGTCATAAACATATCAGCAGGAGAAAATGGTATTAATGCATTTTCTAAAATATATTTAAACATATCTTTTGGTGTTTCATTAACTTTAATATTTTCCCTATAAATATTCATTAATATTAGTTGTATATTTAGTACTTTTTTTTCACATTGTTGTGTTGGTACATCATAATAATTACCCCAACCATATGCTTTTGTTGAAAAAGCATTAATTATGCGAGCATAATCACGTATAATTAATTTACTATTTTTTTTTAGTTGAACAGGAGTTTTAATACATTTGGATAATCCAAAGTCATATATTATCATATTATATCCACACGCTTTTAAATAATATTTTTTCCCATCAAACTCATATTCATAATATCCTTTTTCATTATTCATTTGATAAAGAAAGTTTCCATAGTGAGCATCATTATGAACATACCCTACTAAGTTTTGAAATGTTCCAATTGATATAAATACTTGAAATAATAAATTACACATTAAATTCATATTACCAGCAACATCTCTATTAGCGACTAATGTTTTTAAGTCTCCGTGTGCTAATTCATTAATAGATACTAATTTTAATTTGTTTGGCATAATCATTTTTTCACCTTGATAACTTATTAGTGAATCTCTTTTGCAAACAGCGTGTTTATGAACAGCGGCAAAATGCTTTGTTTTTTTGGTTAGTAATAATTTATCAGTAATTTCTCTCATCAATTTAATTTCTTGCAAATTGTTTTTTGTAGCAGCCATGACTTTTGATACAATAGAAAAACCACCTAAACTTTCTTTAATACTTGATAAATATATTACACCATAAGCACTTTCAGTACCTATTTTTTTTACCAAATCAATAATATTTTTAATGGTGTATCCACGTTTACCATCTTTAAATATCTTTGTATTTAAACATTCGCTCTGACTTATGTTTTTTAAACGTGTTTGTAAATATTTAGAAAATTTAACACGATTATCAAGTGTAAACTTATTAGAAAATAACTTATTTTTAAGAAATCTTTGTATACGTTTGGCTTTTGAATTTTTTTTAGATATTGAGTTTCTGGATACTTCTACAAACGCAGGAGTTTTGGATTCTGCTTTAACAACATCATTTATAAAAACCTTCTTTGATACGCTTTTGGGTTTTTTAGAAACACTTTTAAGAGTTTTAATTTTATTGGGTTCTTTTTTGACATCATTCTTCTTTTTGGGATCCTTTTTAACTTCATTCTTCTTTTTGGGATCCTTTTTAACTTCATTTTTCTTTTTAGAATCTTTTTTAACTTCATTTTTTACTTTTACAGCAGGTTTGCCTTGTATTTTTAAGACTTTACCATGGTCAATAGAACCTTTTCTTGGAAAACACCATTTACTTTTGCTTTGATTATATATTTTTAATGCGTCGGTATATTTCATTGTATTTACTATTATATTAATAGGTAATTATTAATTTTATTAATATAATTATGTCATCTTTTAAAAAAATTGATGAAGACATTATTGATAATGAAAATAATATAATTGATATTTTAGTTGAATATGTAAAAGATGAACTATTAAAATCAAATATTAGATATGAAATTGTTAAACCTATATTAATTTACTTACTTTATTATTTGATACCATTTATTCTGTTTATTATATTATTAAACTTTATATCAACAATAATAGCAATATGTATTGTATTTAAATATTTATTATAAAATAGAATGAGAAATAAAATATCAGGTGGAACAAATATATCACCATTAATATCATCTATGATTTTACTTAGTACTAGATTATCAATGGATAAAGGAAAACTAATGACGGATAGCGTAAAATTATCTACAAGAGCTCCAAAAAAAATATTATTAAAAACGGTAAATATATTAACGTATAAAAAGCCACCTGTAAAACCAGAACCAGTCAAAAAGGTCAAAAATGTTAAATCTACTAAAAAAAGTAAACCTAATAAGGAAAAAACAAATGTTAATGTTAAATCAAAAAAATCAGTAAAAATAAATAAATCTAAAAAAATGAAAGGTGGTTGTAAACAAGATTTTTTTGAATAATTAATATTCCATACCCTTATTTTTGTTAATATTAATAATAGACTCGCTAATTAATTTATTGTAATTAGTTTCTTTATTTTTATTATTAATAATAAACCATCCTCGTTTATATAAACAAGCATTTGTTTCAAAAGGTTCACGTTCAATAGTATATAATAACCCTTTATTAAATATAACAATATTATCTGTTTGCATTTTTATTACATAATAAGTGCGAAATTTTATATCATTTTTTAATAATTTAATAATTAAAAATGGATGAAGAAATTGTTGAAGAATTTCGCGAATTATTTAATTTTGATAAAGCCAAAAAAAATGTTATTTTAAATAAAATAATAACAGATAATATAATAAATGGTGATAAAATAGATATATCTGATGATGTTTATAAGGATACTGGAATACACGAATGGGCTTCAAAAATACCTACATTGGAAGGTAGTAAATTGTTAATAAAAAAATTAATTAAAAATCCAATAAATGATAGAGAATTATTAATATATAGGCAAAAATCTTTTGTAGATTATGATATTGATATTGAAATATTAAAAGATTATGAAGATGATATATTATGGATATATAAAATATCTGATGAGATTAGTGATAATTCTTCAATAGAAATATTATTTCCATCATCTTTCATAATAAGTTATATTAATTATTTTGAATATCTATTGGATACTTATCATATGTACAAAATATATTTTATACCAATTACATCTATATTATATCCAGTGACTACTTTTTTAGCACCATATTTCTATTTAAATAATTATATGAAAATGAATATAAGTTTTTCAAGTTATATTAATACTATTTATTATATAATTTCAGTATTACTAAAAACATCGGGAAATTTCCGGCAAGATTTAACTAAGTTTGTAACACTATTTTTATATGTAGGTATTTATCTTTATAATATGTATCAAACATATGAAATAGCAGTATTTTTATATAATACCAAAGAAAAATTACATGATAAGATGGAAGGATTGGTTAAATTCGTTAAGCATTCCCTCAATATAACAAAAAATGTATCTAAAAATGTATTAGATGCTTTTTTTACAATAGAAAAAAACTTTGATCATCTTGATATTAATAACAGTATGACAGATATTTACAAAATATGGAAAGATAAACAGCTAAAAAATAAAGTATCCGCTTTATTAAAAACAATATATGGTATTGACGTATTATATTCCATCAATAATTTACTTTTGAAAGAAGATTGGTCTGTACCAGATTATAATGATACTGAAACAACTCTATGGAGTGCAAAAAATCCAGTATTAAGCGAAGAGCAAGTAAGTAATCCAATAAACTTAGATAGAAATATAATTGTTACTGGTCCAAACGCTGGTGGTAAAACTACTTATGTAAAAACAATTTTATCAAATGTCATATTAAGTCAGACATTTGGTATAACATATAGTTTGAAATCTAAAATGATATTATATGATACAATAAATTCATTTATGCGAGTATCAGATGAATTAGGTAATAAATCATATTTTGAAGCAGAAGCTGAATATTGTTTAAATATGATAAATAAAGCTAATGAAATTAGTAAATATAATAAAAAGGGGTTATTTTTAATGGATGAACCTATGCATTCTACGCCACCAACAGAAGGAATGGCAACAGCATACGCTGTTATTGAATATTTAAGTAAAATGTCTGGTATATCCCTAATCATTACCACACATTTCCATAAACTAATAAAATTAGAAGAATTATATCCAGATAAATTTATTAATATCTCGGTTGACGCTATTCCATGGGATAATAAATATTACTTTCCTTATAAAATTAATAAAGGACATTCATATTTATGTATAGCGATTGAATTGTTAGATATTAAAGATTTCCCAAAAGAAATAATAGATAATGCGATTAAAATGAAAAACAAAATATGTTATAATTTTAATAAATAATGTATAGTTTCTTATTCAATCAAACTTATATCAGCATTTTTGTTATTGCTTTACTTATGTTTTTAATAATGTTTTTATGGCGAAAATTAACTATATTAGAAGGTAATTATTTTTTACTTGAAAAACGTGTTAATATTATTAAAAAAGAAGATAGAACTGAAAAATTATCTAAAAATCTAGAAAATTCTGATGCTGTTATGAAAGAAGTTTTTAAAAATAATATAAAAAGAACTTCTTGTAATATTGATGATATCGTGTGCAATATTCCTAAGGACATTAATGCGGAAGAGTATATTATGGAGGATATTGAGAATAATATTGATATAACAATTATAAATGTAGAAAATGCTAATAGTAGCAATGACTCTGTAAATATAGTTAATGAAATTGTTGAAGATGATATTATTAATGAACAAGAACTTGTATCACATATTGAAGATATAACAAGTACAGGTGGTACATTAGAAACAGCCGATGAAGCTACAATAGAATTTGCTGATACTAATGATAATGCTTCAACAACTTCGGAAATAACTTTTAATAGTGAAGACGATAAAACACTAAGTAAAAAATTTAAAGCTATGAATATGGAAAAGTTACGTGAAGAATGTAAAAACAATTCATTAAGTACAGAAGGAACTAAATCAACATTAATAGCTCGTATTATTGATAATATAAAAAAACAAAAATAAAAAATATTGTATTTCAATAGATAATTATAATAATAATGAGTTTTCATTCTACAACAGAACTAAAGCTTCAATGTCCAATAAAAATGTCTGATGGAAGATCATTTACTGATTACCGTCCAAGATGCATGGTCAATTCTGAATTAATGACAGATGTATCAAATAATAACATGATTAAAAGTAGCTATGAAAGCAGAGTATTTTTACAAGAAAATGCCGAAAAATTAATGGAACGCAATAGATTAACATTTTTAGAACATCTTGCACCATGCGCACCTTGCAATAGACCATTTAATGAACCTGGTACTATGTATCCTGAAAGATATGTAGTAAAATGTACTCCTACAAGCTGTGAAAAGATTGAAGTTAACAAGTATGGTTTAGGAACAAGCACCAGAGTACATCTCTAATTTTTTATTAAATCATAAATAATTCTATATATACATTATAGAGATATAATAATGATTTTTGATGATCAACATATAAATTTAAAGGTAACTTTTTACAAAGATTATTCTAAAATAAAACTAACAGGAAATGTTAAGAATCCAGGTCAATATAAGAATATAGTAATTATGGCACCAAATCCTATTGATAGAATGTCAAATTATTCTGGTTCTGGACTACCATTTCCTAATAATGAAATAGCATTTCAAAATACACCAAATCGCGAAGATATAACTGATTCTGGTGTTATAAATACAGAATTTTACTATCCTAACAGTTTTTATATGCCCAATGGTATCAGTAAAATTGTATCTTCTGTATTTTTACAATTAATAAATAATGATGATGTGGTATCACATGTTTATTATAAATTACATGATATTAATGTATTAAGAACACTTGTTAATAGAGAGTCTAGAAAAGGACCTGAGTTTTATGGTGCCAAAGATTATATCCTTCCAATAGCAACCTCAGAAAATGTAATGAAAGCATATTCCAGTGCTAAAATCGAGCACGATATCGCATAATCTATTCAAAAAATAATTTTGTAAGACATCCCGCTGTATAGCTTAGTAATGATAATATTACAATTATAATTAAGTAAGCTAATTTCGCTGTTTTGAATACATCACAATATTCAGTAAAATATAAGTATATTTCAAATATTGATATCTTAACTAACATTCCAAGAAATATTTTAAAACCGAAGAGATATCCAAACATAAAATTAATAACAATATGTGACATTAAATAAATTTTATTTTCAAATATATTATTATTGGGATTGGGATAAAAAAAATCATCAATATAACTTATTCCGTGTACGCATCTTAAAAATGTAAATGTAAGTGTTGATAATATAACAGCAGTTAAATACATGTAAAAATATATTATATTCATTTCTTTTCTATATATATAATTTTTTATATTTATTTTTAATAATACTTTTTTTTAGATATTTATCTACATTGCTATTTAAGTTTTTCTTTGAATAATAAAATAAAATACCTTTATTTAATACATCTTGTTTAAATGTCTCAAAATATGTTTTAACATCATTTGTTGTTATGTCTGTAAATAATTTATAGTATTCTTTATTAGTCAAAATTTTTTTATTAAAAAGAAAGTGAGTATTATAATCATTATTAAATGATGTTAAATTATGAAACTTTTTGTTTTCAAACTTAAATAGTTTGGTATTTTTAGCATCTTCCACATCTTGATTTGTTATTTTATAAGTATTTAATATTTTAATAATTTCATTAATGAGTATCGGGTAATTTTTAGCTTCACATTGTGTATAAATATAATAATATGATGATTTTGCATTCATTATATCAATATTATATGACATACCAACATTATATATGATACCAAGTTTAGTTCTAAGTATTTTATAAAATATACCAGTGTGAAAATTAAATAATATTGTACTTAACATATTAAGTATAATATTTTCCTTTGATAGATATTCTATTTTTTTACAAACATATAATCTTACTATCACATTATCATTATGTTTATTTTCAACATGTATCATTTTAAATTTATCATTATTATATTGGAGTATCGGATATATATTACTACATTTATTATATCTTTTAATTTTTCCAAAATATTTTTTGACATTTACTTGTGTTTCCCTAACCTTATTTTTAGGACATGTAATACTTATCAATAAATTTTTTGAACATATTTTATTTTTGATAAATTTATGTATATCCTTCATAGTAAACTTCTTTACCTTTTTGATATGACTTTTGTAATCGCGCATATAAAAGTATTTTGGATGCAAATATTTAAATATTTTTGTATCAAACTCATATTCCACATCAGAAGTCATATTATTAAGCTCTTGTACAATAGCATACTTTTCTTTTTTTGCTATTTTTTTATCAACATAAAAGTTTCTAATAGTATTAGACAATATATCCATATAAAAATCTAAATCTTTATATAAACCATTAATATATACACTCATATAATATTCATTAACATATGCATTACTATATCCACCTCTTTTCAATATTTCATTATTAACATATTTTGAGCTTTTATATTTTTTAGATGTTAATCTACCTAATAAATGTTCATAATAATGTGTTAATTCACTTATATCAGGAGTTTCATGATTGAATCCCAATAAGTAGTTAGCAGATATATGAGTTAATTTCGTGTCCAATGGTATTATAATAACTTTGATGTCATTATCCAATACATATTTTTTGAATTTAATATCCATTTATCTATAAAAATGAGTACATAATTAATAAAAAATCCATATTTTCTTAAAGCTTATAAAATTTCTTTGAAAATAAAATTATGTACTCATTTTTTATTTAATATTCTTATTATGTTAATATAAGAATTATTAAACTTAATAAAAATATATTATGATATTAAGTTAATGTCAATTTTAAATGAATGTTGTATATAATTTAACTTATAAATGTCCTTAATGTACACTAATATTAATATTTAAAAAAATACTAATAAAAATTATTCTAAAATCTATAAAATAAAACAACAGAATTGATAATGGATTTATTAGAAATGAAATCATCTTTTATGTTTATTAAGAATCATTTAAAGCAATATGAAACTATTTTTGAAAATAAATATTATGATATGACTACTGATGTGTTATTAACCACTTAACTGCCTAACATAAATTCATAATATTCTATATTTCTATTAGGTTTTATTCCCGAATATCCAAATAATTTATTATTTGGAATATGATTTAACCCTTCCAAAAATCTATGGTGATAATCTTTTGTCGTTGTAATTGCTTTATTTGCTTGCACTAATATATCAAAATAACTTGGTTTTTTTAATCTAACGCTTTGAAAAGTACTACCATCTTCTTCACCAAAATAATTATTATAAACATCTATAAAAACAACATATTTATCACTTTTAAATTTACTAAATAAATAATTATCAATACAATAACTTACATAACAATAATCTATAAAAATATACTCTTCATATTTATAAATATTTAGATGTTTCAAATTTTTATTGAGTTTATTTATTTTTTTATTTAATATACTAATTTTTTTATTAATATCATCTGTTATATTATCTAATATTTTTTCTACTAAATCGTCAGTTAGTAAATATAAATAGTTCATAGTAATATTACATTATATTAAATAATCAATTTTTATATCAAGTATCTTTCCAATTAGCACTCAATAAAATTATAAAAATAAGTTAATAAATATAATCTATTTCTTGATATTTTTTAGCTCATTCATTATATATTTTCTTACATTTTATTCTTTAAATTTGATATTCTAAAAAATTCATAATTAAATGAGAATGAACAAACAAGTTGTTAATGCTACCAAAGTCGCTAAAGTCATATATTGTTAATAATGTAAATATTTCATAACATTTTATTATATCCCATGGAGATTCTATTTTTAATACATATAATAACAAATTCATTAAATGTGTTAATATTAATGTGTTTGTAGTAATATTTTTATAATAAATATAATAAAGTTGTAAGGAATATAATGTATAATAAAATCTAATATCGCGTTTTAATACTAAATTATCACAGCAATTTTTAATACTATCTATTTTACGAAAATAATGTACAAAACTTGTTCCAAATAAAAAGATATATATATTTGTAATACAGGATATAATATATAAAATAAATAAATATGATATATTATTATATCCAATATAATATTCAATATCATGCACAGCTTGTGTTACTTTAACCATTAGTATAGCTAGCGTTTTCTTATAGAAATTATTTGTTGTCAAAGTAAATAGAAATAGATTTCTAAATGCTTTATTATAATATATAGATAGTAAACCTAGAACTTTGCCAAAATAATAAGCCCAATATGGATAAACACAATAATGAACCTTCATAATAACTCTTAAATCTTTATTTTCGTTATTTTGATTATATATATAGTGACATTCGCGATGAAAATCAAATGCTACCACATCACCTTTATTCACAATTTTATTATCAGGTATCATATTAAAACATGTTACAACATTGCTATTATCATCTAAACCAATGATTAGTCTGTAACAAGAAGCAAAAGGAAATAAATAATATGGTCCATCAATATGTTTAGTATAAAAAATGGTATCAGATGTATTTTCATCTTTTGTAGATTGAGGTGCTGTAACATAAATTTCATTCATATCATTTAATATATCAATATTATGATTTTTTGATAAATTATTTTTAAACATATTTATAATATTATCATTTGTAGCTAATTTTAGAAATAACATTGATATATCAGTTGGTAATTTATTATACCATATATGTGTTGATTTATTGTTTGATGGATTTTGAGATATTACCCATTCTCTTAATTTGTTTATATCATCTATTTGAGGTAATTTTGTTGAATATACTTTATTTTTTTGATGTATCCATGGAAAATAAATAAGCATAATTCTATATAATATTATATATTTATTTATTATATATGAAAAAGCAAGAAAAAAATATAGAGTGTGGATTTAAAAAAAGAAGATTATTATATATTCAAAGACTTAAAGTGTAATAAATATATTATGAAAATTAAGTAAGATTATTTATTCAACCTTATCTCTATTTTCAGGTAATACATATGGTATTTCTAAATAGTCAAATATATCCTTTTCAGATTTTATTTTATCAGTTGTATCTATTATTTTTCCCTTTTTATCTTTAAATCCATACTCGGATAATGATAAATTTTTTTGAAGTGCAATACGACGCATGTAAATATTAAATTGATATGAACCTGTAAAGTAAAGCAATGCATAATAATAATACGAAGGGTCAGCTATTAATATATCAATACGTCTTGCAGGCAATTCAGAAGATAATTTACACAATCCCATAAATTTATTTTTACCATTCGCAAGCGTTTCTATAATATATCCAGATGACTTTAACTCATTAATAAGATTTTTAAGTTCTAAGTCTGGTCTATTCTTTATTAATATATCAATATCTCCCATATCAATGTTTTGACGTCTGTAACTACCAACTAATTCAAATTCTATATCCTTATAAGTTTTATTAAATGTCTTATTAATAATATCATAATGTTTTTTACCTTCATACATTGGAATACGATGTATCATATCATCATAGTATTTTAAACCTATTTTTTGCTTGTCATTTAATAGTTCAGGCTTTTCTTTAAGTTCTTCAAATGAATTTACTTTTTCCATTAAGTCTTTGATTTTTACAGGTCCTACACCATATAAATTAGCTAATTTACGTTTTAGTGAAAACTTGGAAACAGCCATTGCTTTTTCAACTGCGTTTATTTTTCCTGTTTCAAAGTATTCTTTTATTTTATCTTTTATTTTATCACCAATTCCTTTAATATTAGCAAAATCATCTAAATTATTTAACATATCTGTTGACATTTCAATAGAATTTATTACCTTGTTATATGCACGTGCTTTGAATGGCTGTTTATTTAGTGTCTCATATTCTTCAAGTAGTTTAAGATTTTTTATAATTTCTTGTTTTGGTTCAATTTTTTCTTCTTTTAGATTTTCTTTATTAATACATCTACCTGTCATTGGATTTATTACTTTGCCTTTTGGACATTCTGTTTTTTCACATTTTCCAGTCAATTCATTTCTTTTATCGTTTTCCTTGCATTTATTTACACATCTACCAGTCTTAGGATTAATTTCTTTACCTTCCTTGCAGACTTTTTGCATTTTACCTTTGATATATTAATATAAAAAATAACTATTCAATTTTTATTTTAAATAGATAAAAACATATAATGTGATTCGTATGTTAGTGCGTGCGCGTGTGTATTGTTTTGTTTATTTATTGGTCTTTTGTTGGAGTAGAGGGTGCACCAGGCGTGGTATATAATCACTACGAGAGTATCCATACACAAGCTTCATTTTGTCGCAGTTCTTAGATACTTCCTTGATAAACTTCCTGAAACGCACGAGTTGCTTGCAATCATCAAGAGTGATCTTGTTATTTTCGTTGATTGCAGCATCAATCTCTTGTTGGAGACCATTGATTTTACTGATGAAATACGCCTTAGATACTTCAACAATAGTCGCATAGTAACCCATTGACTCTTCAATAAATTCAAGCTCCTTATGTTGCTTCACCAAGGCAGACTTATACTTGGCTTTCAAAATCATATTATCTAGAAAGTTGACCCTCAGTTTATCATTCCATTCTTCAGCACTTTGAATATTGTTCCTCATCTGCCCCATCTCAATTGATTCAAGGTGGTTGATGTCCCGATAGAATGTGAAGAGATTTTTGAGGTAATTGTTATCCAAAGCTTTTAGTATAGTGTGCTTTTCCTCGTACTCAGCAGCTTCTTTCAACCTTATATCAGCGTATACTTTTGCTGATTTGTAAAGTTCATCAGATAGTTTTAAGTTGCGAGTTTGTAAGTTGTTGGTTATATACTCCTTGATAAGAGTATCTTTGCCCTTCTCAACACGCTTCTTCATATTATTCTCTGTCTTTTCTTCCTTAATAAAGTTGCTGTTAATTAATGTTAGAGTTCTGTATGCCTGTTCGTACTCATCCATACAAGGGTTGTCATTAGGATTGCGTGGGATTACAATGCCATTCTCTCGCATATACCTGAAATACTCAGGATTGTGAAGGATACCGGACGTTTTGATATGCAACGTCTTCCAATCAAATGTAGTATGGCACGATACGCACCACATCTGATCACATCCGTTCACTTTCATGATAGAGATGTTGCACTTGGGGCATGGTTTGCTCTCCTTCTTTATCAGCTCAACAGTATCAATGTCCTCCTGCTTGCATTCGTGTTCATCTTCTTTGATAGTATGACAATGCTTACAGGTCTCCTTATCACATATAGAACATATCCAGTTCGCATCAACGAAGCCATTACATTCCTTGTTTTCACAAGGAAACTTGTATTGCTTGATAACGCTCTGTTGGACTTTCATACCTTTCAACGCTGCGATTTGGCTATTGTAGAAGGTAACACGACCAGTCATTAGTCCCCTTTGTTCAAAATGTTCAAGAGTTCCTGGAACTAGCTTGTTTTCATGGACGTCCTTTTGGAAGATATTTTCCAGGGTTGTAATTTTTCCCTGGATAGTCCTGATATTCTTGCGTTTCTCGACCTCGGGTAGAGAGCGAGGCACAAGAATCATCTCTTCCTTGAAAATAAGTTCCTTTATGTCGGTACGATAGAGCTTGTCAATGTACGACTTGCCGAGGAAACTAACAAGGATAGACCTGGGAAGCTTCTTCTTGCAGTTCATACAGTTCTTCTCTGTCTTCTGCGATGAATTGATGTGGTACTTGATACAGGTAGTACAACACTCAAACTCACAATGGGGACATTTTTTGATGTGCGTCTTAGGTACTTCGGATACACAAACCATGCACTCTACCATATTACAGGAAAGAGCGGCGGAAGTAAAGGAAGTAACAGCGGTAGTAGTAGCAGACATGTGTTTGGTATCCTCTTTTTTTCTGGTAGCTATCAATTTTTTTATATACCTGCACATATCTATCCTGAAAGCCTTCTTATTAAGTTAAAAAATGATTTAATTATTTAAATATATTAATAAATATAATGATATGGAAATTAGAAGATTTGCAATTTCCATGTTATAATGTTAATAATGGTAGATGTAAGGCATTATTAAAATGGAATAATTCTAAGAATATAATATATGAAGAAACTACAAATAATATAATACCTATATTATCATTAAAAAGACCACATTCACGTGCATTTCATTTATCAACTATCTTAATTATAGTAATATTTATTACACAATTTCATTTAATATCATTTGATTTTATTAAAATTTCATATTATAAAGAAAAATCAAATGAAATAATAAAAAAAAATTTAAGATATTCTACAATATATTTATATATTGGTGCTACAATATCAAGGGCAATATTTGGTTTTATAGCAGATAGAATTGGTGTAAGATTATCATATTGTTTTATTATAATTATATCGATAATTAGTGGTATTATTAATATAATTTATGAAAATAATATATTGAAAATGCTAAATGGGTTTATATCAGCAGGATTTGTACTTTCAGAAATATGGGTAATTACAATGTTTGATACAAATATATTAGGTATTACAACCGGTATATTAGGTGGTATAGGAAATTCTGGTGTTGGTATTATTTATTCATTAAATTACTTTGCTATAAAAAATCTAGATAAAATATATCTAGATTATTATATATACTGGCCCTACATATTGTTAGCATTATTTATATTTCCAATATATTATTTATCTGATGATTGTCCTTATGGTAACTATATTGAATTGAAGAGATTATATAAAGAAAGACACGACGATATAGAACAAAATATAGATAATACTGTTTATAGTAATAATGATACAAATTATTCGTTAGATAATAATATTAATATTGAAAATATAGTAGCTGATATTTCATTTACCACAAATAAATTTTTAAAAGTTTTTAAAAATGCTAAAATAATATCTTTATGTTTAACTTATTTGTATAGCTTTGGTTTAGAATTAACACTATATTCAAATTTGCCAATTTTATTAAAAATAGAAGACACTATAAAACTAAATAAAAGAATATATTTAGTTATTATATTTTCATCGATAAATTTAATAGGTAGACCATTGGGTGGTTATATTTGTGATAAAAATTATGCAATATTTAAAATTATAGGTAAAATAAAACAATTATTAATATTTACTTTAATAAATATTGCTATTGGTGTTATTATTAATAGTCATATGCAAGAGTATTATCATAATAATGAAAATTATTATAAGATTACATTTATTTTAATCATATTATGGAGTTTTACTAATAATTTGATACAAGGAACTATAATAGGAATAATTCCACATATAGATTCAAGTAACATTGGAGTAATTTTAGGCTATATAGCTTCATTTGGAACTATTGGTGGAATATTGGGAAATATACTATTTATATATTTAAGCAACTATAATGCAATAAGATTTATAAATGTTTTTGGTTTAATTACAATATTTCTTAATATGTTAATATTACTTTAATTATATTATTAATAAATTATAATATGAATAAACAAACAAAAAATGATATATCTACAAAAACAAATGATAACAAAGTTTCAAATAATTTTTCAATGATGAAATTATGGAATTTCTTAAAACGCAAAAGTATAAAATCAAGAAATATTGAAAAAATACAAACACCATATAAAGTTAAGGATATATTAGAACAAAGCTCTGATAATGATTCAGATAAAACAGATGTTGAAAAAGAATTAAAATATACTGGTGATAGAGTACGTAAAACAAATTCAACAAAAAGTAATAATAGTAATAAATCTAATGGAAGTGATAAACCCAAATATTATAAAAGAGATAAAAGTTTAGATATTATTAGAAATAATAATGACGAATATGAAGTAGTATTACCTTATCAGAGGTATATAAAAAAAACTAAATAAATTTTTTAAAATGTTCTATTGTTTCTAAGAAAAATCCTTGACTACCCATAATTGACCCAGGGCGCATTATTCTAATGTATGCGATAGCTTCGTTTGGTGTAAAATTTAATTTTAATATTAGCCATATACATATTAGCACACCTGTTCTACCAAGCCCAGCACGACAATGAACAGCAACAATTTCATCATAGTTGGTCGAATTAACAATATTCATAAATTTTTTTACTATTTTAACAGAAGGAACAGAATAATCCTTGAAAAATAAATTAACAACTTTAATACTATCATCATCTAACATTGTTCCATAATTACTATCATCATTTAATCTAATAATTAATTTAATATTTCTTTTTTTTAATTCTGTGCAAACATTTTTAATAGTCTTAGTTGTTGGAGCGCACATTGCCAAAAATTTATTTGCTATTATATTCATATCGCGATTAGAATAATCTGTTAAATATTCATATTCATTGATGTTAAAATTATTTAAATCTTCTATCTTATTTTTATGTACAAAGTAAACTGCTCTTAAACAATCTGTAATAGAAGAATAATAACCACCCCATTTTGATATACAATCTATAAAATAGCATGGATGTTCATTGAATATTTGTAATATATCAAATATCACCTTATTAACACACGTATTAAATTTTATAATTAAATAACATCCCATCATAAAAACGGCATTTAGTAAATCACTATTATTTTTATTGATTAAGTAAACATAATATACAATATTTCTATGTGATATTGCGGGGTCACTTATTTTATCATTTACAAATTCACAAAACTTTATAATATTTCCCATATTTGTAGGTCCATAATCATGATTTAAAGGAATATAAGATTCATGAAAATATGTTGATGTTATATAATCTTCGCTATTTTTAATTATTTTTTTAGTCTCATTAATATCTTTATGTATTGTAAGATACAATCTATTACAAATATAGAACATCTAAGTTAAATAATTATAATATTCTTTATATTATTAATTATTGTCAAAAAATAGAATGTAAAATAGATGATAATCAATATATTTGTAATGATTCTAAAACTATACTAAGTAGAACAAGTAGCAATGTAAGTAATAAATTATCATCTAATAATTGTTCAATAGATAATATTATAAAATCACCATCATTTGCCAAAAAATATCACAATCAGATGATATTTTATATAGAAAAAAAATATAAGTAGTGGAACATTATTTGATATACATTCTATTAGAAAAAATATTAAATTGAAAAGTTCTATTTATGAAAAAAAAATATAGTGTTGGTTTATTATTTAAACATTTATATATAAAATAATTATAAATATGAAAAACAAAAATGAATATAATAACAAAGCAGAAAGGCTTGCTATTGTTTTAGATATAGCTAAAAAACTAAAAAATTATAAAATTAAAAATGGTAGTACATTAAACTTGTACAATCCTGAATTATGTTCTTTCATTGAAGAATATAAAAAAATAGCAAATGAATACATAAAACAAGATGATAATGATGTAAATGACTATTGTGGTACTTTGCTATTTGAAGAAATAAATAAAAATATAGAATATAAATTACCAGCACATAAATCAACTGCTCCTTTGTTTGTTATTAGATATTAGATCGACAAGCAGTTTTAGTCAGCTAGTATATTTATTCCTGCAAAGTTTTTGATGATGTCCTTGTCATCGTTGATGGGTTCGCGATATTTATCGTTGCACAAATGTACACCATTGTACTTGGCTACAATATTCTTTGCACACTCCTCCATCTTCCTACAAATAGTGCTATTTATTTTAGAGCAGAATACTCGTGTTTTCACGGATTCAGAAGCCCATGCTTTGACACGACCAGTGATACGCCCAAAGAGCTGATACAGATTGTCGTTAGTGATTTTGCTGTATCCAAAGATAGCAGTTGTGAACATGCCGAGTTCTTTGGATACAAGAGTTTGTCCCATACCAACACATAAATATCCAGTGATTACAAGGGGACGACCAAATACCATATTTTCACAAAGATGGTAGGCAATCAAATCTCCTAGTTCTCCTGATTTAAGAACAAGATCAATTACTACTTCTTTACCTTCTTCATCTGTGTAACGAATATTTTTCTCAACCCCATTAAGTGTCACGACAACACATCGAGGATTAATTTTCATCACCATGTTGCGAATGATGTTGTGTGTCACACGCTTGCGTGTAGCAGGGATAAAGATACGAGAATTGTCTGACAATATATCGGGATTTTTTTTTATGATAGATTCCGCATACTTGATATTGTATATCTCGTTGTAGTAGAGGTCATAATTGTTCGAGTCGTCCTCTAAAACAAACTTGCAATGCTTGAACTCCATGTCTTCCCAACCAAAGTAGTTGCATTCGTTATGTTCAGCTATGTTGACAATGGTAATTTTCTTCCAGTAGTCATCAGGATCCTCATTGGATTTATCCCAAATAATATCAGGAGTAGCTGTCATTGCCATGATACCATGGACAATATCGTAATCATCCATCTTCTCAATATTTCCGCGGATATTGGCCTTCTTTGACTTGATGTACTTGTGAAGCTCATCAAAATATACGAAGTTACGTGATATAGCTGTTTCGTTGTTGTTAAGAAACTCCATGTATTTGAAGCAGTCATCAAAACGCCTATAATTGCTGCATGCAACAATGATTTTGGGCATTTTGACAGGATCCTTGGAAAAACTAATAAGCTTGCATAGACTGTCGATGTGCATTAAATCTCCCTTATAAGTAGAAGCAAAAATAGCAACAGCATTTTCGCCATGTTTTTTCTTAATATCACTAAGTCTGTTCGCGAACTGTTTATTGTTGAGGAGAGTATTCATGGTGAGAACAAAGTGAACACTCCTGCCTTTCGAGGGATCTTGCTCAATTTCATCTAGGATCTTGTTGATGGTAACGAAGGTCTTGCCCATCTGGGTAGGAAGGATGCAAAGCTTAAACTTGTTATGTTCAGTCATACTTGAAAGTGTGATGCCTAAGAAAACAGGGTATAGCTATCAATTTTTTAAAAAATCAGAACAATTATGTTCTAGGTGATATAAGTTGATATTTCTGCATAAAGGTAAGCTAATTACTATTAGATATTATGAAGCATCAATGAAACAAAAAGCTAAAAAAAGAATCTAAACCAAAGAAGAAGAAAAAGAGTAACGAGAGTACATAATCTTATTTTTTTATAATTTTCAAGAAGTTTAAGAAAGTCAAGAGATTTAGAGAATTATGTACTCTTTTTTAAATAGAAGTATACATAATAATATTAGAGCAATTTGTAATAAAAGTAGCCATGCTATGTAGCATTATTGTGACATTCTTAAAGAAACTAATATTTGTATGATTTATATATGGATTGAAATTCCAGGATAATATAGCAAATGCAAAGTATATTAAAGATACAGCTAATACTGTAAAGTATCGACGGAATTTTTGTAAATCCATATTGTAATATGCATAAAAGATAGAATAATATAATGCAAATTGTACAACAACTATATCAATATACATACGCCATTTTTCTTCTGGTTTAGACCAGAATAATATAGAAGTTATAAAAACGGATATTGCAGGTATACTTGCATAATATTTGCCTAAATATATAGCGGTAAGAAAGCTAAATAAAGCAAGAAAACTAACAGCTATCATATATTTATTCATAATTATATATAAAAAGAATATAATATAATATATAAAAATGAGGTCACAAATTATATATTCGTTACTATTCTTAGTAAATATTGTACATGGATTTACATCTACAATATCAGTTAATAATCTAAGTACATTAAATGGGATAAAAAATCGCAAAGCTATTGATACTCATAATAAATTAAGAAGTTTTAAGATGAGTAATAACATTGATAGTAGCGAAAAGGACTCAGCAAAAACACTAGATACAATTAAAACACCACGCAGATATATGCTATTATATGGTGCGACAGCATCATTATGTATTTTAAACTTATTTCAAACAATTAAGTATCCGCAAAATAACTTGAAAATTTTAGAAAATGTGCAAAATAGATTGTTTAAAGATGCCACGCCATCAATTTGCTATATTAGCACAGAATATGGTAGCATGGCAGATAAATATAATTTAAATAAAGATGATTTGCCCAAAGGAGTTGGATCAGGATTTGTATGGGATAATAAAGGTCATATTGTTACAAACTTTCATGTTATCAATAAGGTAGATAGTGCTATTGTTACAATTACAGATAAAAATAATAAAAAAAAAGAGTATAAAGCAAAATTAACTGGTGTAGATCCGGATAACGATTTGGCTGTTCTTAAAATTGATATGAATGATGGAGACAAACTTAAAACAATTAAATATAATAAAGACGTGTTACCAGCAATTGGTCAGTTTGCATTTGCAATTGGTAATCCTTTTGGACAAGACCATACTCTTACAACAGGTATTGTATCAGGTGTAAATCGGGAAATTACAGCACCAACAGGTAGGAAAATTAGTGGAATTATTCAAACAGATGCTGCTATCAATCCTGGAAATAGCGGAGGTCCTCTACTAAATACAGATGGAGAAATTATTGGAATAAATACAGCATCAATGGGAATGGGAGTATCAGCAGGTATTGGATTTGCTATACCTATTCAAAAAGCGGTTAAATCAATTACTGATATTATTGAAACCGGTTTTGTAAAACGTGCTATCATGGGTATTTCTTATATGGAACGTAATCCAAGTATTGTTGAATCGGAAAAAAGCGGAATTCCTATTATTGAAAAAGGTATTTTAGTTCTAGATGTTCCACCCGATTCACCTGCGGCAGCCGCGGGAATTAAAGGAGTAACAAGAAATGAAACAACTAAACGCATAGAACAAGTTGGAGATATTATTATTGCTATCGCAGATAAATCAGTAAATAATCCTAATGACCTCAATAACATTCTAAAAGAATTTAAACCAGAAGATATTGTAAAAATCAAGTATCTAAGGAATAAAGAAGAAAAAGAAACAACACTAAAATTAGGAAGTTACAAAGGAACTACATTTACACAATTAGAAAACGAACGTGGTAATGATTTTGCTAAAAAAGAAGGCAATGAAGTAAATATTCCTCTAAAAAATCTAGAACCTAAAATAGAACCTAAATTAAATTAATACAATAATCTAAAATTCCAATTCTCATATAATCAAAGAAATATTTTGGTTTACATCTATCATACCCGTCTTTAAAATTTGAATCATGATAATAGTATTTTTTTATTAATTCAATTATATCAATAATGCAATTATAATAATGCTCTTTTTTTGGTTTACAAAAATTATGTAACTTTTTGTAAATTTCATTCATATAATGAATAAGTATAAACATCATTGTTAATTTAGTAAAAATAGTTGTATTAGAATAACATTCAATATCAATTATTTTTTTTATTTTTTTAAACAATTCATTAATACCAATTCTATTTGTATATTTAAATTCTAAATTTTCCAATATTTGAATTACACAATCATATTTTTTTTCGTTAAGAAATATATTTAAAGAATATAATTCTAAATGTGATATTATATAGTTATATCTATAATTAATAACATTACTTGAATACTTACCATCATCATTAAATAATGGAGTATTTACTTCTTTATAATTAGTAATATTTGAATTATATAATATGTATTTATAATAATCAAAATACACATCAATATATTTTTTTAATTCAAAATATTTATCATTTGGTATTTTACTAATAATTTTATACCCATATTTTATTTTAAACAATTCGTAATAATATTTATATAATAATTCATCTGAATTATTATTGTGTTTATAAAAGAAATGATTATATATTATTTCAGTATTTTTAACTTTTGTATATGTAATATCGTCAGATGATATAGGTATTGGTATTTTATAAGTATTAAAATAATATTTTAAATTACTATAATTATAATAACTATTTTTGATAGCATATTTAAAAGAAATTTTATTAAATTTATTAAAAGATTTAATTAATGTAGCATTTGAATTAAGTAGTAAGTTTTCTAATTCATTATAATAATCTTTACATGTAAGTGCAAGATTAATAATATTTTCTAAATTATTTAAATAGATACTAATATGTTGTAATGCTAATATATCAAAATCTTTCAAAGATATTATATTATTAATTATCATTAATAATATAATTAATATAAAAAAAATGTCAATTTTTATTTAGAAATTAAGTAACAACTATCAATCATATAATCATTATCTACATGTTTTAATGCCCATCTATATATTACATAACACATATTGTTATTATTGGGATTACTTTCAGGATAATACATATCATTAAATTGAATACCATTGTAAATCATTGTATTATAATCTGCTTCAACTTTAACATCAACAATATAATATGACATATTAAATTCTTTATCATATTCATATTTGTAATTAACATAAGAATAATTATAAAATTTTCCTAGAAGAATAGCATACTTACTATTATTAAAAGTTTCAATTAAATAATTTGTATTTTGTGATTTCAATGGATTTGATGGCGCACAATGTAGTTTTAAATTTTCAATGGAAACATATGCGTCATTATTTTTAAATGATAGTATAACATTATCTAATACTGCATTAAATTCTTCAACATTATCATCTTTGTTAACTTTTTCTACTTCATTATTTGACATATTAGAAGTACTATTTGTATTAATTAAATTATTTGATTTTTTAAGAGTTGGTAAATTAAAAGCTTCTTTTTGTGCATCAATAATCTCAATGATTCTATTAGCTTCTTCTCTTAATTGTTCAATGCTTTTCTCTTCTGCACTTACAAGTTTTGCTGATAAAAATGGGGCTACTATAAAAGGCATTACTTTAATACAATCTCTTCTTTTTAGAGATATCACAGGCTTATCATTTTTATTATTTAGCAATTGCATATTATAACTAAAACTACTTGCGTAATTAATAAAAATAAAACCAAGTACAATACTTTTCAACATTTTATATTTAACATAAATAAGTTTTATATGTATTTACATGATATCATAAGAACGCAATTGATTAATATCATATTCTTCTTTAACATCTACTTTTAATTTTTTTAACATAATTTTGTAATCATCTCCACTAACTTCATTTCCAGATGGAAAGATCACGCCTTTAACAGGATTTTTTAGCATTTTATCAATTGATAAAGGTTCATTATCATTTTTGTAGTCCTCCCCAAAGAAACATTCCTTAACACTCTTGCCCATTTCTTTGCATGTTTTAAGGGACTGATACATATCAACTGGTTGTGCTGTATCTTTATAGTAAACTTCGAAAGTTTTTTTAGCACCATTATTTGTGTCCGCAGCAGCAACAAGAACATCGGCTAAATCCATTCGTGAAATTATTCCACTTTTAGATACTCCCTGATTAAATTCTACTTCTTTTACACCTCTGCGCTCTCCTGGCGATAGCATACCTGGTCTAACAATTGTATAAGTCATGTCGCTTGGGGTATGTTCATATAATATACGTATACGCTCTTCTCCCACTTGTTTCTTAAAGCAACTATCACAGCTCGCGAATCCCCTGTCAATTGCTTCCCCATAGTCTTCTTTGCCTTTTTGGCATTTTGCACAAATAGAAGAAACAATAACCAATCGTTTGACACCACAGCTAATAGCTTCTTTTGCTACATTTACCAATCCAATATCTTCAACATTATAACTTGGTTCGGCAACTACTCCATCATCTTCATTTTTTTTCATATCATCATAGCTTTTTGTTCCAGGAGTACCTGTTAGTTTTACTTTTGGGCGCGATGCAGCGCAATAAATAACAGAATCAGCTTTTTTCATAATATTTTTTAAACTATCTTCATTGATTACATCTGCAATAGCGGAAGTAACTTTATTTTTATCTTTAATATTATCAATAACTAATGTGTTAATCTTAGCATGTTCTCTATCAACAATATTAACTTTACGTCGCGTAACAGCTACTACATCAA
>Ga0222716_10000773_pt1 | contig 27532 bp, 34 predicted proteins | sample C33_13DmetaG_FD_165044 | JGI IMG/M metagenome (GOLD analysis project Ga0222716, IMG submission 165044) | Estuarine water microbial communities from San Francisco Bay, California, United States - C33_13D | ecosystem: Environmental > Aquatic > Marine > Unclassified | place: USA: California... | reverse complement strand
CCCACTCTTGTGAAAGCGCAGAGTGGTGGTAAAGGGCCAGTTTACCTTGCCAGTGTGTTGGTACAGCTAGCTAAGCGCGACGAAAAGCATGATGCTAGCAGAGGTGAGGCAGACGAATTGTTACCAGAAGCTAACAAGGTCAGTGGCACAACATTACGCGCCCTCACAGTTAAGAATCGATTTGTACCACCATTTCTAGAGTGTGAGGCTTACCTGAACTTCAAGCGTGGATTGGACAAATACAGTGGTTTGAGAGAGATGGCTGTGAATCATGGTGTGATCGAGCAAACCGGTAGTACTTTTGTGCTCCCAAGCGAGAAAGAGGGTGTACCTGGAAAGAAGCTAGGCTATTACAAAAACTGGAAAGATGATGAGAAGCTTTGGGATGAACATATACTACCTGAGCTAGAGAAAAAACTCAAAGCACAGTATAGTTACAGTGTAGATTAGAATCTACCCCAATCGATACTTGTAAATCCAGGTCTCTTCAATATTGATTTAGATATAAAAATATCTTCTAAGATCGGAATCGCGTCATATATATTGCCACTATTTATAAGTGCTTGTGCCTGCTTGTTACTGACTCTAACACCACCACCTATTCTGTATTGAGGTTGATTTGGGTTGCCTTCCACGCGCGCCTTTAAATCATCTTTAATTGAGTTAACCAAAGCTTTATCTTCTGCAGAAACATCAAATCCTTGTCCGCGCACCATTTTCATTGCGACATTTTTTATTTGATTCATTCTTTCTGCATTAGGGTTCTGTTTAACTGGTGCAATCGGTTCTTCAACTGCTGGTTGTTCCGCCGCTGGTTCTTCAACTGCCGGTTCTTCAACTGCCGGTTCTTCAACTGCCGGTTGTTCCGGCGCTGGTTCTTCAACTGCTGGTTGTTCCGCCGCTGGTTCGTCCTCTTCCGGTTCTTCAACTGCCGGTTGTTCCGGCGCTGGTTCTTCAACTGCCGGTTGTTCTGCCGCGGGCTCTGATTGCAAGGTAGTTAGTATTTGTTGCTTATCTTCTGGTGATAAAGAGTTGATTTGATCAACTATACTACTTACATCTGATGCCCCAGCCTCCGATGACCCGGTTTGGTTATCAGTGTCCGGGGTTCCACCAGGTAGTTCTTTATCATCAAAAGTCCATTCCGGTGTTGCCGGAGCTATGTCTGGTTGTTGTACCCCAAATGAAAATTGTGAGTGAACGTCCCGTATTATTTGAGGCAAGGCTTTTTGTACATCACTCACTTTCACCGGATCTGGTAAACTAGCTACAGATTGTAGAGAATCTGGTTGTATTTTTTGGTGTTGTCCAACTAGAAAGTTATTTAACATTTGTTTGGTTATGGTTTTTGAGCCTGGAGCTAATGTTTTTAATGCCGCAGCAAAGTTTGTCGACATCTTTTTTGCATCTGTATCCATATCAACTCCAGCTGCTCCGGCCGCGCGCTGTGATTTAGTTAATCCTAAGTTTTTTTGTATTTTGTTGCCCATGCGACCAAATATACCTTCATCGACTTGTTGTATCTGCTGATATGCTTCAAATAACGCTTTTGAATCCTTCCGGTGTTTATTCATAATATTATTTATTGTAGTTGAATAAAATAAACATAGTTCATATAATATATGAATGAAAAAGTGTGTTGTACCAATCAGCGGAGGTTTAGATTCTACAGTAATTTTACATCTAGCATTAAGCGAAGGATTTGAAGTGTACCCTGTAAGCTATGATTATGGTCAAAAGCATAAAGATCGCGAACTAACATGTGCGCAACGAAATGTATACAAAAAAACCGGGGAAAACACCAAGGTTTTAGACTTAAAGTTTTTCAAGGATATTGTTACCACGAGCGCACTAACTAATAACGAAATTGATGTAGCGAAAACAAAAGATGTTTTAGGTGACCCACAAACAGTCAATTATGTACCTAATAGAAACATGATGATGTTATCTATTTGTACAGCATATGCAGAATCAATCGGTGCTGAGACCGTATTTCATGGATCTGCATTGGTAGATAGTCAAGCCGGATTTTGGGACGGTTCAAAAGAATTTTTAGATGCAATAAACAAAGTAAATGAACTGAACCGCCGGACACGTATCAGAATAGTTGCACCACTGATACTAAAGAGCAAAAAAGATATTGTTCAAATGGGTGTTGATTTGGGCGTTGATTTTTCATTAACATGGACCTGTTATGAAGGTAGAAAAAAAGCATGCGGTGAATGCACAGCGTGTAGCTCACGTATCAAAGGATTCCTAGACGCAGGTTACATCGATCCCATAGAGTATGATAGAGACATTCCATGGGATAAATATAATGCAAAACAAATATTATAAGTTGAACATCAAAGCTAAAGTCGTATAATCAAATACTATGTGCGGTATATTTGGAAGTCATAATTTTTATGTGTATGAGCAGTTATACAACATTAACAAACAACGGGGCACATTTTCCTATGGTAGCGTGTACATTAAGAATACTGTCAATCCTGGTCTCATTAAAGAGACATATGTGAGAAAGCAACCCAGCACAACAAATTTGACAGGCGATTATGCCTTTCAGCAGGAATACGAGCAATTCCTAGGACACACACAAGCGCCTACTAGCGCTCAAAGAAAATTCAGCCCTTCTACTAGCCACCCATTCAACAGCATACATTATATTGTGGCACATAACGGTGTCCTAGAAAACACAGAGCAGTTGATAAAAGAAAATATAGGTGTTCATGATAACCCGGTTGATAGTTCTGTTATACCTGTGTTATTATCATATGTGTTCGAATTTAACGACAGTGTACATGATAATGGAACCGTAACGGATACCCCGGAAGTGAAAGCAATACAGGAAGTGTGTAATATGTTGAAAGGTACATTTGCATGTTGGATTTATAGTAAATTAACAGGTGATACATATATTGTGCGCAGTGGTAGTACTTTGTACGGTAATATAATGACAGGTGATTTTAGCTCAACAAGATGTGACATGTGCAAAACAGAGCTCAAGGAAGGTGTAATATATTGTGTGACGAGCGAGGGGCTTGCCACATGCGGAGAGTTTGAAAGTAACAGTCCATTCTTTTTATGAAAATGAAAAAAATATTAGTCGTCACATGCACGAAAGGTGATGGTAAAAACACACAATTAGTAAATTCATTAAACGGTTTAAAAGACGATGTATCATTAGTAATTGTAGCGAACAACAAGAAAGGACTTTCTGAATGTTATAACAGGTACATAACACCTGAGAATTTAATCAAACATGACATTGTATTGTTTGTACATGATGATGTTTTTATTGACGACTTGAAGCTCAAAGGCAAGCTGTACGCGGCAATTGAAAACATGAACTACGATATAGTTGGTTTAGCAGGAGCAAAAGAAATAAAAATCTCAGAACCAGCATTGTGGCATAGAATGTCATCACAGCAAAGCTGGTCTGGAGCTGTGTCACATTCGATGGATAACAGTTCAAAAACATTTGTAACTAGTTTTGGTCCATGGCCTAGTAGATGTTTAATACTAGATGGTTTGTTTTTAGCTGTCGATTTGAAACGTGTGTTGGAAGTGGGTTGGAAATTCAACGAGGATTACCTCTATCATCATTACGATATAGCCAGCTGTATTGATGCAAACAACAAAAAATTAAAAATGGGAACATACCCTATACATGTAACGCATCACAGCCCAGGCTTAAGAAACTTGAACGATAAATCATTCCTTAGATCTCAACAAACGTTTTTACGTAACTATCAATGACATTAACCACATTAGATGATACATTCTATGAGACTGTTATAGCTTATAACATGTTGACGGATGAACCGTATCTAGCTAATATTATAGATCATCTAGACTCTAAATTTTTCGAAAATAAAGACATAGGAAAGATTGTTGATATTATAAAGGACTTTTATAATAAACGCTCAGTGGCCCCATCACTCACCGAGATAAAAAGTTATTTGACAACACCGGAACTGAAGACAAATTTTAAAAATGTTGTCAGTTTGTTTGATAATTTTGATAAAAAATTTAATAGAGATGAATTATATGAAAATACAGAGAAATTTTTAAAGGAAAAAGCGGTATACAACACGCTACTAGAGGTAGCGGACCAAACCGGAGTTACAGATGTTGATACAAGTGCAATATTAAACAAGTTCGAGAAAGCATGCGGGATAACCCTCGCGACCGATATAGGTTTGGATTATTTTAACGATATAGATCGCCATATAAGCGATTTACAGACACAAGATGATACTATATCTTGTGGTTGGGATTGGTTAGATAAAAAACTCGATGGTGGGTTTTTAGAAAATGGCCGCGCGATATATGTATTTGCTGGCGAAACAAACATTGGTAAGAGTATCTTTCTTGGCAACGTAGCACGTAACATTGCAGATCAAGGCAAGACAGTATTATTGATCAGTCTAGAAATGAGCGAACTTGTGTATGCAAAACGAATAACAACAAATTTAACTCAAATTCCTATCCGAGAGCTTCATGAGAGAACCGACGATATAGAGGAGTCTGTAAAGCAGTACAAACGTACTAAGTCTAAGTCACGTGTCATAGTAAAGGAGTTTCCACCAAGCACAATTACATGCAAACATTTAAAAGGTTATATAAAGAAATTGACCGATCGAGGAATTGAAATTGACGCGATAGTTGTGGATTATGTTAATTTATTGAGAAGCGACATTGGAACAAACTCGTATGAACGCATTAAGAACGCTACTGAAGAATTAAGAGCGTTGAGTTATGTTTTTTCATGCCCTGTGATAACCGCCACACAATTGAATCGACAGGGATACAATGAAATAAATCCAGGATTAGACACTGTTGGTGAGAGTTACGGTTTAGCAGCAACAGCAGATGCTATATTTAGTATCTGGCGTGAAGAAGAGGATATAGAGATGGGTGTACTAAAGCTAGGTGTGATGAAAAACCGATTTGGTGAAAATTTCGGTAGCGTGATTATGGAGATAAATTATGATACTTTGACGCTCAAACAAGCATCAGAACAACTAATACAAAATATAGACATGACCGAGACAATGTCAAGTTTGAACCTATTGAGTGACTAGTTGATTACCAAAAAAATACATGTAAATATTTACTATTAATAATGAAAAAATGTGTTATTTTTAGTGATTGTGATTTGGATGGTATAGGGTCATATCTAGTTTTCAAATGGTTAACAAATTTAAAGGTCGAGCACCATATATGTTCTCAATCAAATTTCCGGAGGACTTACTCTGCTTGGATGAAAAAAGCCAACCCAGACACATATGATAAAATATATATATTTGATTTAGATGTTTCACAGAACTGCACTGATTTAATAGATCGAAAAAACGTTACCATAATTGACCATCATGACTCACATGTACAAAATAAACATGTATATAAGAAAGCCCGAGCAATTGTTGAACCATACAGTTCATGTTGCAAGTTAATGTATAAACTGCTCAAAACCAAACACCCGGATCGAGAACTGACACAAGAGCAAAAAACATTGGTGCTGATGGTTGACGATTATGATAGTTACGAATTAAAGTTAAAAAATTCATATAATATGAATGTTGTATTATGGAATTATGTTGGTGACAGGGCCCAACAATTTGAGAGAGATTTTGGAAATGGGTTCAAGGGATTTAATCAAACTCATCTCAACATGATACATTTGAACAACAAAAAGGTTGCTAGAGTGATCTCAGAACTAGATGTATATCACGGCATGATCCCAATCTCTGGTAAAAAATATAAAATATACGCTACCATGGCAAGTGAGAACCTCAACGAGGTAGCACATTATGTTGTGGATAGTTTCGATTGTGATATTTGCATGGTGATCAATTTAAAGACAAGTCGAGTCAGCTTCAGAAAAAACAAAAATCGTATACCTGATTTGGATCTAGGAAAACTTGCAACTACAATAGCAGAAGGAGGAGGGCACATAAATTCCGCCGGAGGTAAACTCAATGAAAAGGTAATGACTTTGACTAAAATGTTACAACCAGTATGAGCGTCCCCATAAAAAGTAACCTAGCAGCAACAGATCCAGTAAAGATTGCATACAGTAATGAATATTCACCACTGTTCTTGAAATTTTGTTCGTTGGTTTGTATAATTAAAAATAAAAAAATGAATATGGCTAATATCTTTTTATGCGTGTTAAAGGAACAGGAGCTGAGAGATGTGTTTAAAAGTTTATGTGAAGTAGATTCTGATTATGAAGCGTTAAAGTGCTTTTTAGATTATGATCCAACACTACACCGATCGAAATATATTCGTAATTACCTGCAAGAAAATCCAGTATTAAATATAACTTAATGACCGATTTAGAGAAAAGGATCTACAACTGTTGGTTAGCTACAACTCGCAGCAAAACCGGCAAACCGTTCAAGTTAAGAAAAAAATGGGAAGATTTCACTGACAAACCAGAATATTCACAAATAAAAAAGCTTGCAAAAATGTTTAAGAGTTACGATAATATAAACATAAATGAATGGTTTGAAGCTCCATATGTTGTGTATCCCGAGAAAGTGCAGTACGATCTCAAATTTTACACCTTAATGAAAGCTTATAACATATTTCGATTATACAAACAAAAAATAAACAAAACAAAATACACACCACAAGAATTCGTAAAAATACTAAGAAAAAAAGTTGATAAAAAACAAACAAACATTTAAAATAAAGAAACAATGAGTACATTCACAAAATCCATGTTCGCTAGCATCAAAGATGCTTTAACTAAAGAAGGTTCATCTAACAAGATGGCAGATATATTGAGAACCAAGCCTGGTAACTCATATGAGATTAGGTTACTACCTAATGTTGAAGATCCAAGTAAAACTTTCTACCATTATTTCAGTCACGGCTGGACCAGTTATTCCACCGGTCAATATGTAACTGCTTTGAGCCCTACTACATGGGGTGATCGTGATCCAATCGCGGAGTATCGGTTAAAGATATATCGTTCCGGAACCGTAGAAGAAAAGGCCAAGTCAGAAGCGATATATCGTAGAGAGAACTGGTTAGTCAACGCGTATGTTATCAACGATCCAGACGACCCAGAAAATAACGACACTGTCAAAATACTCCGATTTGGAAAACAATTACATAAAATTATTATGGACGGTATCACCGGAGAAGATGCAGATCAATTTGGTGAGCGTATATTTGATCTATCCGATAAAGGATGTACATTTCGTGTACGTTGTGAGAAGCAAGGAGATTATCCGACATATGTTTCAAGTAAATTTTTAGTTCCTGGTGCGGTGCCCGGTTTAGATGATTCTCGAATCAAGGAAGTGTATGATAGCGGCCATGAACTTGAAAATGTATTCAAATCAAAAACATATGAAGAGTTACAGCATATGCTAAATGAACACTTTCATTGCCATGTACCGGCAACAGAACAAGTGTTGACCGAATCACCTGTATCGACATCAGCACAATCTGATTCAGAATTAGACGAAGACGTACCGATGGACTTCTCAGATAAAACTGTAGAATCTACACAATCTGATGACGAAGGAGAAGATCTAGAAGATGAAAAAGTCAAAGAGTTGCTAGCCGGTCTAGACGATGTCTAATAAACCCGCTCCAGATAGTACGGACCAAGATAATCCGTACAATCAACGTAATCATGAACAAGGTGGTACAATCAATCGTGATGAGGTTTTAGCGGTCGCTGGGTTGTTAGGTACAGTCACCGGGCAATTAAAAGAGATCGATCGACAAAATGTAGGTGGTAGTAATCCATTCACTCAAGCTGTAAAGATGGATCCCAAGCAAGCCCTACAAAAAATTGTTAAACAAAACGTGATATCACCCCCACCGGCAACAGCACCGCAGCAGACTGCTCATGTTCCGGTTCCACAACCATTTGCACCTCCACCTGAACCACTGGTTGAACCGATCACCACCTCCCCACCGGTGGCCAATAACACAGATCTCGAGAAAAGAGTTTATGAACTAGAAAAGATTATCAGCACATACAAGAAAATTGAAAAATTCAAAAGAGGTGTTGCATATACAATTTCAACATCTAAAATTAAAGGTACATTCAAAGACCCAAGTGATATATTGGATATCATATCTTCAGAACTAGCAAAACAAACAAAAACTATTACCATTAAACTAGATGTCCCAGATAAAACTAAATAGTAAAAATGGATTTATAAACAACTTTCTATCCCCTATAGGAAAGCTCACCGAAAATACTGTAATTAAAGTCAGACCATCTGAGTTATTTTCGTTGAGTACAAGTAGTGACGGTACGTTGATTGTCACATGTTCGATGAAGCAAGTCAATGATGTTACAGAGACCGTTTATTTAAATATACCAGATATAAACAAGTTGGTCAAGGTGCTATCATGTATCACTGATGAGACTGTAGAGTTACTATATAACAATAATAATATAGAATATAAATCCAAAAATGTAGGGTTTAAGTATCACTTACTCGAGGACGGTATTATTGAACCACCATCTGTAGATATAAACAAAATTAAAAATATTGATTTTAGTTTTCGATTCGAAATTGACAGTAACACGATCAATCAACTCGTGAAAGGTAGTACCTTTACAACAGATACTAATAAAATATATTTTTACACAAAGGATTCACAAGTGTACGCCAGTTTGACTGACAGGCAAAGACATAATGTCGATAGCTTCACACTACAAGTCGCGGATAAATATACAGGAGAGCAATTAGCGAAAGAACTCGCGCTAAGTTTCGAGACAATTAGAATTGTCAGTTCAATACGTTTTGAGAAATTGACAATAAACATAAATCCGGAGTTAAATGTGTTTTTATTCAAAATAGATACTGAAGACACAACTATAATGGTTGTATCTTCCGGCTATGTGGGTTAAATACATACATGAAGAACAAAATACACACATTATCATATTTTAAGAAACGTCTTAAAGACAACAAATTTGTTGTGTGGGATATTATGAATAAATATTCATTTGAGGATCCTAGAAAATGGACAATTCTAATAAATCCCGGAACAGATTCAGTGTATATGACATGTTACATAAACAGAGAAGAATTGTCTGAAATACCTGAGTTTGAAATTAACGATGGTGGTAGATCATTTCAGAGAAATTTGACATTAAGAACTAGTAGCATGGAGGTTATAGTAAATATGTTAAATAAACGTGGTGTGACTCCCGGGAATAATAGCCTTTATATCAAGAAATCATAAGTACAAATGTACATGACACAGGACAGCGATGAGTCTCCAAACAAGAGACAACCTAAGAAAAAAACAATACCCTCTAAAACTAACAAAAAGGTAAAGAAAGAGGATACCGGAGATGCCGCGTTCAAAAAGAAAATACAATACGCGTTGCAAGCTAATTTAGAACAATATGCCAAGAAACGTAACCTATCTCAGAAACAGATATCAATTATAAACTCATTTATAGAAGAACATTTAAGCTGTTTTATATTGTTAGGATACACAGTCAATGGTGACCCGGTATCTTTAGTGAATGCTCGTACTCAAAAAGACAGTGACTCACTAGGTACATTGATACAAAAATTTTTCCAAAAATTCATCGAACCACCGATGTCGCCACATCAACCACCACATTATTAAAAATATGAATATATTGATACTCGGTAAAGGGTATGTTGGGTCCGCATTAAATGTATGTCTGAGTAAATGTTATAATGTATATTTTGTTAGCAAAAAAGAATTGAATTATACAAACAGATGCAGTTTAATAGACTTTATAGACAAAAAATCAATCTCAGCTGTTATCAATACATGTGGTTACACCGGGAGACCCAATGTAGACGCTTGTGAGTCTGATAAAGAGAACACTTGGTACTATAATGTGAATGTACCAGTGAATATACAAAAGGCCTGCAAGGATACACTGGTACCAATGATACATGTATCCAGTGGGTGTATATATAATGGTTATGATAGAATGTATACCGAGACCGATGAACCAAATTTCGGTCTTTTGTCTGCAAATAGCAGCTGGTACAGTAAAACAAAGCATGCTTGTGAAATGATGCTACAAGATCGCCCGGTTTATATTTTTCGTATACGAATGCCATTTTGCTCTACATGGTCAGAAAGAAATATTTTAACAAAACTATTAAAATACGATAATATAATTGACGAGAAAAACTCAGTTACTAATCTAGAGGATTTGTGTGGATATATATTATACTTTTTAATCGATATACTCGATAACAACATACAGAGATCGTACGGTATATATAATGTGATCAATCCAGAACCGTTAATGACCTCTGAAATTGTAGAAACTTTAACCTCTTATGGACTTGTAAATCCAAACTGGTCTAAGATCACATTAGATCAGTTATACACACAGACGATCGCCAAAAGGTCAAACTGTGTGTTGAGTGATGATAAAATATCAAGTTTAGGATTGAAGCTACCACCAACCAAGCAAAGTTTAGCCAGGTGTGTTGAGAGTATGTTGGAAACTAAAGATGATAAGCTTATTCAGAAATTTAATCAGCAGAAATCATCTTGAAAGAAGAATATATGCTGTAAGCCGTGGTTCACTCAAAGGTAATTTCCTCGTATATATAAAAACAGTTGAAAATTCTCACGAATTCCTAATGCTACCAAAGATGGAAGTATTATCTATTGAACAAGAAACATTTCAACATGGTCTTGATAATGAAATAGTTGACCTTATAAGAAAATTGCCACATAATGTATATAAAATATGTTGTGCACAATATGAAGAAGCAAAAGCCAAAAGCGATATTAATAGACTCAAGCAATCTACTTCACCGAGCAGTGTGGATAGCAGAAAACGTAAGAACAAACGTTAACCCGGCATATATATTTCTAACCAGTGTTAGAAAATACGCGAATATGTTTGAATGTAATAATATATATTCTGTGTGGGACAAAAGGTTGGTTAGGGGTGTTAAAAACTACCGGCGACAAGCTAAGCAAGCAGACTATAAAGGAACCAGATCTGCAGAAAAGAACGCGAAGGTATTTAAACATGAAGATCTAACCACGGAGCTATTGACCAAGCTAGGTGTGAAGAACATGTACCCTGGGATTCTAGAGGCAGATGATGTGATATCATGGCTGAGTAAAAATATCTCCGGTGGAGTTGTGATTGTGAGTGTGGATCAAGACATGTTACAATTAGTGTCTGAAAAAAATTATGTATACAGCCCGATCAAAGATATCATTATAGATGATCAAAACTTCGAGGATACTGTAGGTATAGACCTAGATAACTTCATAAGATATAAATCTTTAATAGGAGATAAATCAGACAACCTACCAGGTGTAGACAAATGTGGACCAAAAACTGCGAAGAAATATATCGAAAAATATGAAGACGATCAACAGATGGTAGAAGACTTGGGAGAAACTAAACTGGCTCCATATTTTTTCAATTTAGAGATGATCGATTTAACTGTTGGCCATGAAAAACATCCGGAAGATGTAGCTATATATGAAGAGCAGTATGAAAAATTAAGATCTCATGATCCGGATTTAGAAGCCTTCTTTAAATTGTGCGAGAGTCTGAATATGGATGCAATTACATCAAAAAGACATGATTGGGAGCCAGTTTTTGACAGCAAAAAACTCGGGAAGACCTTAGAAGACATTGTAAATAGTCTTGACATCAATAAATAATGTATATGAATAACATATCTCTTGTGCAACCCAAAATAATTACATCACCACACAGCGGAGCTCCTGTACGTCCACAGATCCGCACGCGAGAGAGTGACGGTAAGATATATACAGAAGCACATTGGGTATGCCCGGATTCCGGAAGATTCATACAAAAAGGTATTGTATCAGTTGAAGATAAAAAGAAATAGATTGATATCTAATGTCTGGTATATTATCATATATGTATGGTGATACCAGAAGAGTATATCATTCAAAAATTTTACCAACACGCTGGTTACCCTAAATACACTAAATCCACAAACACATATACCGGTGGTTGTCCTGTGTGTAGAGAGGGTAAAAGTTGGGGTAGAAAGAGCAGATGCTATTATATACCGAATGATAATGTAATATGTTGTCATAATTGTGGGTGGTATAGTTCAACTACTAACTGGATCATGGAAGTTGAGAGTATCACTTATAAGGAGATGATGCAACAAATCGATCGATGTGACTACGAGTATGGTATACCCAAAGAACAAGAAACTGTAGCAAAAAAACTATCAGAAGATCTACCACGCGACAGTATCAACATTTTTGACAAAACACAACTATCATATTATAAAAATCACTCTGTTGTACGTAAAGCAATAGTGACTATAGTTGATAGAAGATTAAACAAAGCAACAAACAAACCTAAATCTCTATATGTGTCTCTAAACGATTACACACACAAGAACCGGTTGATCATACCGTTCTATGACAACACCGGTAGATGTACATTCTATCAATCACGCAAACTATTAGATGACAATACACCAAAGTATCTATCTAAAGTTAACAGTGAAAAGTCTTTATTCAATTACGACAATATAAAATCCAGCGCGGATAATATTTTCATAACAGAAGGACCAATTGATTCATTCTTTATAGAAAATTCAGTAGCAGTTGCTGGCATACAAGACAATAGCCGACAGTCCTTCACAACACTACAGCGACAACAAATAGATCGATTATTTCTAATGCAGTCAGTATGGGTGCTTGATAGCCAGTGGTTGGATGAAACTAGTAAGAACAAAACCAGGAAACTACTCGATAGCAATCAATGTGTATTTTTATGGCCAAAGGATGTCGGTACAAAGTTTAAAGATGTGAATGATATGTGTGTACACTTCAATGTGAATCACCTATCGCATGATTATATCATGAAAAACACCTATTGTGGTGCGAAAGGTATACTGAAGCTAAATCAGATCAGATAGAATCTCTAGATGTTTCTTTTCGTCTGGCGAGCATGAGGTATTGCTTTAATGACTCACTAAGACTTGACATATCTTGCGCCAACCGGCTGATTTTTTTACTCTCACTACGTTGAACATCAGTCAGCAAACTGTCACAATCTGAAGAATTGAGAGTATAGTTAATGGATCCTTCTTCTGTACCGTTGAGATAATCAATAAAGTTTTCAACTTCACCAATCCACGTCTCTAGTGTTTGTATTGTTCTGGCACTCTGCTGTTGTTTGAGAGCAATCTCCGGGTTGTCCGGCACATCTAATTGGCTCACATCAGTCTGTGGCTCCATTGTGGTCGCGACCGCCTGTTGTTCAGCGTCGAGCGTAGGATCGGTCGGGAGATCCTCCGGAGCTTCATTTAACATGTTAAAAAATCTTGATCGAAATATATTCATACCTTTAAATATTTATTTGTACTGCATAAATATTTATGATCATGGATCCAGAAAAAAACAAAAAACACACACTATTTGAAGATTTACAGGTAGGTTCTAACAATTATTTAGGTGTAGGTGGTGGCCCCGGGCAATCAGCTATGCAACTGAAGCCCGGCAAGGTTACTTTAATGGATCTGGTTAAACAGGCAAAGGACTGGGAAGGTGAGATGGAAAAAGCACCAAACCGATTACCATATCCACTACAAGACGGCTTATCAGATCAACTAGGTCAACTATATGTAGACTGCACACACATAAAAGATAAAGTTGCAGAATATGAAAAATTCAGTATTATTAAAGATAATGAAACTGCTAAAAAAGTGACTATGAAAATTATAAAAAAACTCGCGACTATAGGTAGCGCAATACAGAGCGTTGTTAAAGATATAGACGACCTCGCCGTACCAGGGATCGGTACGCGTACTCCTGAAGATCACGCATAAAATGTTCAAACAGATAATCCTGTCTTTAATTAAGACTGTTGCTGTTGCTACAGCTCTAAGTTTAATAATCAGTCACGCATTTTCTTTAGTGTTTTTAGATTGGTTTTTAGTTTGTATAGCAGCTCAGTTTATTATGTTTTACATGTGGAATTCATTTTTAGAATATCGTTTAAATGTCGCACGGGAACGTGAAGAGACAGAACGAATCACATCATTTATGGAACAAGGCGTGGATGCAATCTGCGCATATTGTAATGCATCGAACTTCATACCAATAAAACTTGATGATGATAATGAATTTAATTGTACAGAATGTAACAAAGATAACTCCGTTTATGTTGATATAACCATAGCACAAAAAACACAAATTATAGACAAACAGTCATTAAATGTGAGTTCATATGTAAAGGAAAAAATTGATGCAACAAAAACAATCAGAAGAAAATAACTTAGTTATAGAGCAAGCAACAAGTAAACCTGCGACTACAATCGTTCCGGATGCCAGTAGTGACGTAATGTCGTTCAATACACTCAACAAGACACTCTTCAATTTCTTTCGGCAGAAGGATTATGAATGTTTTGAGAGCTTCAAGCAAGGTTACAGTAAAAATATCAGTGAAGATTATACAAATATTGATTTGTTGTGCAATTTGAACGATTTAGTGTATAATTATTGCTCATCTAAAAGAATGTCTCCAGAGGAAAAGAAAAATTTCAAACAATTATGCCAAGGTATACAAATGTTAAATAAATCATTAAAGCAATACGATACGAACGATAGTGACAAAGTATTTGTAGCAAATCTAGCTGGATATCTTTTGAAAGTAATTAAAAATTTTTACCATGATTGATATAGAGAAACACAAAAATACATACAGAGAGTTTGACTCTCTAAACAAAAAAGATACAACACATGTCCTGTCTGAATATGAGGTAGCGAGATGGATGTCGCTCATTGAGGCTGTTGACATTATTGATCAAAAATCAAAACAACTAGGTGTCAAGAGTAGTAACGTCAATTGGGTTAAACCAATAGCAATACAAAAATATATTGATGAACGTACGGAAAGCATGCTATTTGAAATTGAATCAGACTTACAAAAAGAAAAGCTGTGCACTACATACCAGGAGTAACTATAACTATCTCCGATAGATCTGTTGGTAGAATACAACCTGGTATGACCAGCAGTCAAATCCGAGACATGAAATCATCGCGTGGTACGCTATTTAAAAAACAGAGAGAACAATTAAAACACAATCTACCGTACACACTTGTACGAGTTCATAAAAATGAACATAACAAGGTGTGTTATGTTTTTACCGCCCCTGGCGAATCAAGAATCACACTAGAGTTCGACAATCTGAGCCAAGGTGATCGATTCATCAGTGAAATCAAAGGAGAAACTATACCCAATTACAGTAACAGTATAATTGATCGTACAGACTAGTCATCAACATAACCACCGTAAATATCATCATAGTCACCATACACACTGTAATCAAAGATGTTTCTACTCTGCCGGTCAACATCATTAAAATATAGTGTGTCATCTTCTGTTTCATACTCGTAACCATAATCATCGGCGCTCAATCCTCCATGATATGTATCGTCTGTTGGTTGCTCTAATGCTGGTTCTCGTGTGATACCTTGCTCATAACTATAATCGAAGCGCTTACCCTTAATCAGCCACACGTAATGACCTAACAATGGATTCATCAATTCAACATCTTGGTCCAATCTTTCAGTTATTTCAAACTTTTTAGGACCTCTCCCTCCCGGTCGACTACAACCGAACTCCGACAGTTCTATAACATCTCCAGCTTTAGGTTCTGGATACGGATTGTCTGTAGAACTCATGGCCAGCGTGTAACTCTCGATAGGAATAAAACCAGTGAGTTCATCATCAGCCATCAAGCCGAATTTTTGTAACACCACACTATTTTCATTCAAGGTTAATGCAAAAATAAGCTTCTTCGGGTCCGAGAACACTTGTGTCGGTTCTTCACCATACAATGGATCCATTGTGTCTGTTGTTGTGTTGTTTGTATAAAAATCTACAATCGTACCATACTGATATATTTGTTCTAACCACCAACCCTTGTAGTTTTCTCTTTCATTAACATTTGCTTGTTTATCTAGAAAACGAAAACCGCAATTATTTTTAAAAATATCATCCAACTCACTCATGTCTTTTTTGTCAATTTGTAAACTTTTTGTATACCTGTCTTATCTACGTGTACAACCATCCCAGAATTACCTAACTCCTTAGGTTCATCGTCTGTAAGATCGATTTGATATTCTTTTTTGATATACTGTATATCCATGGGTGACAAGATTTTTGTATTCGCCTGGTTGCTTCTGATAGCTTCTATTTTGCTGTTTAACTCACCACGCTCCACTCGCTCACCATTCTTCAATCTGTATTGATACTGCCCTGCAACTTGGTGCTGGTTCTTGTTTGTAGGATTAACACTCACACGATCATGTTTAGCGTTACGTGCATCTGGTCCATTATGTTGCAAGCTGCTGAACTCATCTAATTGTCTCCAAAACGATTGTTCGTATAGTGTCATCGATAATATTTATAAAAAAAGCCGTTCAAATGAACGGCTCTTTTATTTTTAGTTGGTGGGGGAAATTTTTTTATTTGAGCAAACCGGAACTTTTTGGATTATGAACCTTGTTATCCTTACCTTGTAGTTTTGCTTTACCATCCGCTAAAGGTTTCGGTTCTGGATCTTCTTTAACATCGCCACCGTCAGCTTTGCCACCATCAGCTGTCAAAGCTACTTTGTTGTCATGACCGGTCATTTTTCCAGTACCATCTGCACAAGCTTTTGGTTCTGGTTCTGATACAACAGCATCACCTAGCATACTATCTTCACCCTCGTCATCCATATCTTCAATGGAATCCATCTCTTCATCATCTCCACCGAGTTGATCCATCAGTACGTCATGAAGCTTTTCTGCTATATCCCGGGGTAGTGTGAATGTAACTTCATCTCCACCAAGATCAAGGCTATCACCACTTTCGGTGTCCTCTCCGCCGGCATCTAACTCATCGTTCATACCGTCCAGGTCACCAAAAGGATCATCACCTTCCATGATTGTGTCATATAATTTATCAAAAATGTTTTTAGGTTCGTTGCTCATAATTCTAGAATTATTTATTTGTTCGTTGACATTTTTCCCGGATTTTTTTCCCTTTTCTAACCGTTCACTAATTTTCTTCACATACAGCTCATTTTCGTCATCCGGTTCGATTGCATCCTCATCCGCATTTTCCGGCCTATTTTCTTCTGGTTTGAGCTGATGCGCTAGTTCAGAATCTCCTAGGACCTCCGGACAATCACCTTTTTTCCAGACTTTGTTGTCTTCATTATTTTCATACAGTGTGGTATACATACTCTCTAGTGCCTTGATATCTTTAGTTTCGTTCACATAAATACTTATTGATAATGTCTACTAAATCTCAAACTACCGGAAAAAAACAACAAGTTAATTCAAAGCACTTGTATTTAGGTAATAAAAATCTACCTACCGAAAAGGCTGAATTTGAATGGTCACCCAAAATGGTGTCAGATCTCAAGAAATGTGAGAAAAACTTATTATTCTTTGCAGAAAATTTCTTCACTATAATAAATCTGGACAGAGGCAGGGAAAAGATTTCACTACATAAATGCCAAAAACGTGTTTTAAGAGCGTTGAGAGACAATCGATTCAATATTGTGTTAGCGAGCCGACAGGTCGGCAAAACGACCATGATGACAATATACACACTCTGGGTGGCATGTTTCAGTGAGGATCAACGAATATTAGTAGTAGCCAATAAAGAGCAGACCGCCATAAACATATTTAAAAGAATACGTTTAGCGTATGAACAACTACCAAACTGGCTCAAACCCGGGGTGGTGGAGTATGGTAAAACCAGCATGACTCTCACGAATGGTAGTAGTATCGGCATCTCAACTACCAGTAGCGACGCTGGAAGAGGAGATAGTTGTAACTGCTTAGTGCTAGACGAGCTAGCCTTCATCGATAATCATTTAGTTGAAAGTTTTTGGAAATCTGTGTACCCTATAATATCATCTAGTAAGAAGAGTAAAATATTCATCGCCAGCACCCCTAACGGTACTGGTAATCTGTTTCATGATATATATAGTAACGCAGTCAAAGGTAACAACAACTGGACATCTAGTCGAATCGATTGGTGGGAGATCCCTGGAAGAGACGATAAATGGAAACAAGACACGATCAAATCACTCGGTAGCACACAAATATTCGATCAAGAATTCGGTTGTCAGTTCATCGAAACTGGAGAGAGTGTTCTGGATGATGAGTTAATCCGGAAAACCTCATTAACAATATCCAAACCAACACATATATTTGAAGATGGTGATTATCACGTTTGGAAACTACCGGATGACACCAGAACATATTCAGTTGGCGTGGACATCGCAGAAGGTGTTGGAGACGCCGCTAGTGTGATTCAGGTTCTAGACATAACAGATCTCACAGAAATTGAGCAAGTCGCAATCTACCATAGCAATCAAATAAGCCCGTATAATTTTACTACCAAACTACTGGAAATATTACAACAATGGGGCAGTCCGCCGGCGTTGATTGAACGTAACAATTGCGGCGCACAGGTGGTGGACACACTTGCCAATGTACACGGTTATGAGAACATAGTGAACTATTCTCCTAGTAAAAATCAACCAATCGAAAGACCAGGAGTGATAGCACACACAAACACAAAATACAAAGGTGTGATGAACATGAAATACTGGTTAAGTGAGATATACTCTGTCGTATTACATGATAATGAAACATTAGAAGAGCTAAAAACATTCGTGAGATACCCAAACGGAACATGGAAAGCAATCAAAGGAACAAGCGTGCAGGACGACCGAGTAATGAGTTTGATATGGGCTCTGATGATACTTGAAACCGGTATCACCGAGCAGTATTTCGAAGTTGTTGAAACAGACAAGCACAACAAACCGGCAATAATTGATCGATTGGATTATGGTGAGAGATATTTTAGCAACACATTATCAATGTATCAAGACGAGGTGAGATCCAATTACAGCACGTTACCTATATATATTGACAGTGACAACGGCGATGACCCTACATTTTATGACAAAGAAGTTACAGACCTACAAGAACAAGGATGGACATTTTTATGAGTGATTTGATACAACAATCTGTTTACAACAAGAGCCGCAAAGATAAATTTACTTTTGTACTCACACTACCGGATGCAATGAAAGACATCGCGTATTCTCAACCGGAGAACCGACAGGATGATCGAGTGATACCTGACACCCTACAATTTAGTGTGTATGGTGTGGTGTTACCATCCATACAAGTGGGTAGTGGAGAGATACGATATGGAGGGCAAGCTGTGAAATTCAGCTCACACAGTCGCCCAGCATACACTAATGTCACTGTAAACTTCACCATTGACAACCGATTCAACAACTATTGGGTCATCTGGAAATGGTTAGACATTATGAATGATGATAATGATAGTGTGTTTAGCAAAGGAGATCCAGTGTCAATGACTGAATCTATGTTTAAGAAATATCAAGGTGCAGCTAGCTTGTACCCTAAGGATGAATACAACAAGTCTGTGATGAGATTCGATTATTTTGGATTGATACCAGTGAGTTTAGGTCAGATTGATTACAATTATCGCTCACCGGATCCAATAGACACAACGTTTGAATTCTCTTTTTCTAAGCTCACCCCAATTTTGTTGTAACATTTTTAACAAAACCTGTCTGCAGAATCATAAATAATTTTAGAAAGCAACAATTATGGCAAGAACAATACAATCTCCTGGAGTAGAAGTCAAAGAAGTAGATCTCTCTTTGCGACCTAATTTACCTGTCGGAACCACGGTGTTTATCCCTGGATTTGCGAATCAAGGACCCACAGACGAGCTGCTGACAATAAGCAGCTTGAGTGAGTTCGAGCAAGTCTATGGATTGCCCCAGAACTCAGCTGAACGGTACATGTACCACACGGTCAAAGCGGTGTTTCAAAGCCCCGCCAACGTGCTGGTGTCAAGACTACCTTACGGTACCGGTGCTGGAGCCACAGTGGCTGATAAATACAGCGTGCAAGTGTATCCTGTGATACCTCGACCAATCATGGTAGACGCTGCAAACGCGGATGTTCTATCAATCGAAAAAGACGAGCGCATGATCGCATGGTTTCCGGCGGATGCAGAGGAAGTGGACGAGCGTGGAGATGTAGTGCTGTCACAATCCGCTAGCGCCAATCTAGTAGACAGTAATCAAGCACCAACAACCGTTGCCAAGGTGTTGCAAAAAGGTGCTCTGTACAACGACTACACATTGCGTGTCATACCTGGTGCCGGTTCTGATCTGTTTCAGCTGAATGGAACCGAGTTCACCATACAGGTTGATGAAGCTACAATCAACGGCGCGACCGTAACAAATTTAATAAACACACATCTAGGTACACAATTGTATGCAGAAGGTGGATTAGATGACACCATCGGCACATACAATGCGAATCATACAGATGTCACGACCGGGCTGGTGAGTGCTGTTGAGATCAACACTGTTGAAGCAGGAGCCCTCAACACATTTACAATTGTTGGTGAAGCTGGTGAGATCGCCACATTGAGCGCCAACGTTACACCTGGTGATCCAGCTACATTAGTAGAGGCAACTGCCAACACATATGGTGCTGATAACAATGTGGATCTGACAGGCCGTGATGCAGTGGCAAGCACATTCACAGGTGTTGTTTCAGCTGATAAAGGACTTGGTGCCGGTCTAGAACAGATCGATATCACAATCACCGCCAACGCAGCTGGTGCAGCAGGAAACACATCAAACACATACGCATTTAATAACTCTGACGCGTTGAGCAACATTTTCAGCGCACATGCTATTGTCGAGACTGGCACCGCAACAGATGCTTCTGCATATGTTGTGCAAGGAAACACAGCCGGTGATGATCAAACAATAGCATTGACAGGTGGTGCAGATGTACCCACAGCACAGGATCTTCTTAACGAACAATTTGGTAATGGTATTGTAACAGCTACCACTGGAGGTGGTGTATCCATGCCGAATAGTACCGCAATAAGTTTCACTGGTGGTCGTGATCCATACACGGTAGATCAACTGGTGGCAAACGCCAATGGTACGGTCGGAGCTGGAGATCACACAGCTGTTGTCGTCGCCGGTGGTGGAACCACATTAAATATAGGAGACACGATAACAGTACAAGGAGCTTTTGCAGATGACACAATCAGCACAGACACATCATTCAGCTTTGCCGGTGGTGTGGATCGTAGATTGAGTAAAAAAGTGATACCATTTGGTGAGTGGCGCTTCGGTGAAACATCACCAGGTGCAGGATATGTTGCAACAACACTCAAGGACGCTGTTGACAGTGTGATCGCCGGTCTTGATTATCGTGAAACATTTGGTGTGCCGTTGAGTACATATGTTGATGACGCAGGAGACGGGGATCGTTTCTGGCAAGTAACCAATCAGGATCTTGTGGATTCTGAAGGCGCGACACCAGATTTCGGATCTGTTCCAGCTCTACAAGCTTATGAAGCACCAGAAGTGGCTGATCTTGTTGCAACCGCAGTCAATTCAGTAGGATGGGATTTGAGCGCCAGTGATCGTTATTATCTTGGCGAGCCAAGCAACATCGAGCTTGACAACGACCGCTTTCAAAAGACCATCAAAGGTGAGATCAAATTGAGCGGCCATAATGCTGGTAAATTTGAGAATCAGAAATTCACGTCATTTGAGGACTTAATATCCAAGGGCGGAGCTGGTATGATGATCGTTAACGACAAGAAATATGTCATCAACGAGAAGTTCGAAGGTTATTACCTGGGTATTTCTGACAACACCAACTTGAATCCAGCTACAGACTTTGATAGTGTCGGTAAACTCAAATCTTTGAGTAAGAGACTTGGTGGTACCACTGGTGGATACGTGAATGTACCGGATGAAAGTGAAGGTCTTAAGAGTCGCTTGACATTCAGTTTGAGTGCTGGTTTCTTGTTCGATGAGTTTGGTAACAAACAACAAGTCGGTTTAGATGGTAGCATGAGTGAAGTTCTCGAGAATTTGAGCGAATTTGACCTGAACACAGATGAGTTCAGCGACATTCTTACAATCGCGGTGTTCAAAGTACGTCAATCAACACTAGAACCAGATGCAACCAAACTAGATTATCTTGTCTCTGACAGTGTTATTGGTAGTGTCAACTACTTCCGCGAAAGATTCCTTTCAACAGGTGGTACAGCTACTAGTTACTTCATCGAAAGTGAGGCCGAGAACAGCAACAACTTGTATCTCAAGTTCAACGAGGGTATATCCAAAGATGCCGGTAACTGGCTTGATGAGAACGGCTACCCAACACGTAAAATTCGCGTAATGCCTTCGAAGGATGTACGCTATTATGCTGAAATTGAGAGTGAAGCCGACAAAATCTACCCACAGGAAGTCACAGACTTCAAGGTAACACAAGCTTTCTTGAACGACACAGAGTTGAAAGAGGATAGACTATACATCAAATCCTGGCAAGGATTGATGAGAAGCAAAACAGCACAAGTGAAACACGGTAACAATGTGTATCCACATGGTGTTTATCGTCAACAATTGGCTGCCGCTAAAGAAACCGGAAATATTCCAGCAAAACTAGATCGTATATTTGAACTAGCAGACAATTTTGACTTGTTCCCAATTGATATCACATGTGAAGGTGGTTTAGGAACAATATATGTCGGTAGTGACGGTGGTACAAACACAAGTTATGATGATGAAGAGTATTACAACATTGGAGAGTTCATTGTTAGTAGCACCGGATTGAGTGGTAATGGATTGTACACAACAAAATTGATTGACAATCGTAGCTCCATGGATTTCATGGTGAATTACGATGTAATTTTTGACACATTCAAGAGTTTCAGTCAGTTCCAACGTAAAGACAACATTTTCATTGCTGATCCGTTACGTTACATCTTCGTACAAGGTAAAAACAGTAAAATATTGACAAGTAAACAACGCCAAGCTGGTGTTAACTTCTCACAACACATTTACTGGCCATTACGTCACATGATGACCGGTGGAGCAAAGAACAGTAGTTATTGTACAACATACGCCAACTGGGGCTTCACAAACGATAAAGCCTTGAACAGAGGTGTCTGGGTACCGATGAGTGGATTTGCTGCCGCCGCCATGGCGAACACTGACAGTAACTTCTATCCATGGGTTGCACCAGCAGGGTTCACACGCGGTTTAGTAAGTGGAATACAAGATTTAGCCTTCTTTCCCAAGCAAAAAGAACGTGATCAATTGTACAAAATTGGTCTCAATCCAATCACTAACTTCCCGAACGAAGGTTACGCGATATTTGGTCAGAAGACCATGCAAGCTAAACCTAGTGCGTTTGATAGAATCAATGTGAGGAGGTTGTTCTTGTACTTGCAAAAAGCGACCATGAACACAGTTAAATACTTTGTATTTGAACCAAACACGCTGTTCACAAGAACACAAGTACTTAACGTGTTGCGACCAATATTTGAAGAGGTGAAAAACACACAAGGAATGTATGATTACTTGCTAGTGTGTGACGAGAGAAACAACTCACCTGATGTTATTGACCGGAACGAGTTGGTAATTGATATTTACATCAAACCTACTCGTGCTGCAGAATTCATCTTGGTGAACTTCTACGCCACAAGAACTGGTCAAGACTTCAGCGAATTGGTAGCCTAACCCATAAGTAATTGTAAGGAGACAAATTTATGCCAGACGTAAGACAAACAATATCAGATTTCTACAGAGTAGCGCAAGAAAGAGATTTCAGCCGTGACTTTCAGTTTAGAGTACTTAACATTCAAAATGGTGATGGTAGCTTCGTTGTTACAGAAGATGACCTAGTATATGCCCAAGGTGGTAGCATTCCCGGACGTTCGATAGCCAGTACGCAAATAGCGTATATGGGTCTCAATTTTAACGTGCCAGGTTCTGCAACATACTCAGGTACATATCCTTTGACATTCTATTGTGACAGAGGTGACACACTAAGAAACTTGTTACTCACATGGTCAAGAGACACATTTGATGACGAGACAAGTACTGGTAACTATTTCATGCCGAAAGAAACATCAATTGTTGACTTGGTGCAACTTGACTCACAATTAGAAAGAGTCGCACAGTTCACATTGGTTGGTGCGTATCCTACTGAAGTCGGTGAAGTTGCTTATAACATTCAAGGCACCGGTGCTCCTGTTACATTCAATGTGACATTAGGATATCACTTCGTTAGACAAAACAGATTCTAATAGATTTGTTGAACTTTGACAATCAAGCCGTGGTTCTCCACGGCTTTTTTGTGTTTCGGTATTAAATAATTACAGAATGTTTGACGATATCAGAAGAATAGGTGAGAAGGTGGATGATTTGTTGGGTACAGACATCTTTCCATTCAATTACCCCTATAGTTACACAGAAAATTTCTTACAACAGCTAGAAAAATGGGAATTTGCGTTTCCAATGAAGTTTTTGTGGCTGGTACACATCGAAACAATCCCGGAAATGATCAGCTCACAAGCCATGTGGAATTATGAACCAGGAGGCAACGGTCAGCATGGAGGTAATGTTGATGCTAGTGGTACACCTAATGATGTGTGGGATATCAATCAAGGTAAAATGGAGATAACACGTGATGCCTACATGGTAGCGGGTGGAGATGCCGGTTGTATATTGGCTCAAGGTGTTACATTACCTGGAGAGCAATACACAGTGTCTGAACTAGCTATAAACAACAACATGGGCTTTATACCTGGTAAAATAGGCGCCAGTCGACCTGGGCCACAAGAATTGACAATACAATTCCGAGAAACGAATCGAAGCTTCCCGGATTTAGTGGTCCGCCCATGGATACAGTTAGCAAGTCACATGGGAATGGTTGCTAGACCACCTATGGACAACAAGCGTAACATCAAGACAAATATACGCATTATACAATTAGCAAAAACATATCAATACATTCCATTAGTTGAGAGAAAAATATGGCATTTCTACAATTGCGTACCAATTGGTATGAATGCACAAGAATTGACATACGATGCCAATGAAGTGTTCCTTTGCAGTGTGAGATGGCAATATACACATTATGGAGTGGAGAGTCTACCAAGGACTGATATGAATGCATATATGAACAAGGAAGGTTTTAAGAAGTTTGTGAAGGATATGGCAGATAAACTGTTGAGCAAGAATAGATTTTATAGAAAACTCAAGAAAAAATTGGCCAGTGTGGAGCGTTTTGTAGATAAGGCTGCTGATATAAAAAAGAAGGTAAACAAAGCGATAGGCTTTCTAGGAGCTTTCGGAGGCCAGCGGAATCAGATTGGTGGTGATAGAGGCGAGGGCGCATTAACTGGTAGATCTGCAAGTAGATCCACATTTGTATCCGATAGATTCACACAAAATAGTGGGAACCAGCTTGATAATTAATGACAAACAAGTTTACATACAAAACATACTTACCATCTTTAGACAATTTTTATTATTGTCATGAGATGTCATATGGTCAGTATACAGATGTTGTTAAATTGATACAAAATAACGACGATATACAACTACAAACATATCTAACGAGCCTCGTAAAAAACTTGCTTGTTGATAAACAAGTGTATAGTAAGTTAACACGTGTCGATCTTTTTTGTTTGTTGTTGAATATGCGAATTGTTTGTGTTTCACAACAATTAAAACTGTCAATCAAAGGAGGTGATACAGAGGATAGAACAGCAGCAATAGATCTGTATGATGTTATAGATAAAGTTTCTAACCATCCGGAAAAATGTATACAACAAGTCAATATCAACGAGAAATGCTCGGTGTTGATGGGATCACCATTAAAACTAACACACGTAACATCAGACGATATTCTAAATGACACAGTACATAAGATAAAACTAGGACGAAAATCTTATGATCTCACAAAAATGACAATCAATCAAAGGCAGCAATTGTTAGAATCATTTTCAACAGAACTCTTTAGTGAAATTGTGAATAACATAAAGCGCATTAACAGTAATTACAATATACCTATACTCGAGGTACCTGATGAAAATGGCGAACTAACAAATTTTTCTTTGGAACTGTACAACAATTCTTTTTTTGAATTTATAAAGCTAATATATCAAGGGAACCTACATGAACAGCTGTATACAAGGTACATACTCGCCAAAAGATTGAATTTTCAGATAGAGTATATCGATAGCCGGACTCCCGCGGAAGTTAATACATACATATCTATGTACAAGGAGGAGCTCGAAGAAGAGAGAAAGGAACACGAGAAGCAAAAACAGAAGAATCTCATGAATCCTCAAAGTTTTGCGGGTTGAAAAAAATTCAACCGGTAATAAATACACAATATGAGCACCAGCAATTTTCAAAACCTGTTAAAAGATATTCAACAGCTTAACACTCATGAGGAGCATCAGTATTATGTACCATCATGCCGGCAGTATGTGAGTTTCACTCCACTGACAGTCAAACAACAAAAAGACATATTGTCATCAAGCGTTGACATGAAGATTGAGAATTTATCATTTGCTAATTGTATAAATAAGATCCTGTTAACAAACAAAAGATCAAGTGATGTCAAGCTATTAGCGATGGACAAACCATTACTGGTATTACAAATGAGACAACACTCGATTAACAATGAATTGAAACTCTATATAGGTGAAGATGAGACAGTTATAGACATACAAAAACATGTTGAGTCGATAAAAAAACAACTAGATGACTCTAAAGAGAGACACACCTTTACAGTAAAATCTGGACCGCTGTTGATCGCATGCGAACAACCGGACATTGACAGGGACACACTACTAAACAAACACTTCACTAAACAGATAAAAAAACAATCCGGTAACAAGAATGAGACTGTGCTACTAACTGATGTTATCGGTGATATATACATACATGAGCTGATAAAGTTTATCAAAACAATAACAATAGGGGAAAATGTTGTGAATGTGGATATTGATTTGAGCCCACAACAGATGGTAGATGTGTTTGAATCTCTACCGTTGAGTGTTTGTTCATCGTTGGTTGAAAATGTTAAAAAAGCTAGAGAAACTGAACTTTTGTGTACATCGCATGAATCTTTGAGGGAAGAAGACAATATACCAATTGACGCTACGCTGTTTACAAACGAATAACTACAGTCCTTCCATAAATAATTGTAAGGTTTATGGAAGAAAATCTTAAAAGATTAATAACGTCACTTACTGATCTAACCGACAAGTTAGCAGATTATACTCTGGGCACAGCTAAAAAGAGAATATCTGCTCTTGGTGATGACCCTAAAGGTGCTTTGCAAGTAGAAGAAGATGATTTTGAGAAAGCCAATATAACAAAGGAAGAAATTGAAAAAGAGCGTCGATTGGCTAGAGCGATGGCCGAAGAATGGTTCAACCCCAATTCTGTAACACAAAAAAGATTTAGTAAGTATAAAAAAGACGATGATGGTCGAGACTCTGGAGCACCTAACACCACTCCTGGAGAAGAAAAAGAGGAAAAAGAAGAGGGTGATGAATCCGAGGACAAAAGACCTAGAACAATAAAAAAATCAGTGATGCCAGTGGAAATTACTGGTATAAATGAGAAGG
>Ga0222716_10000767_pt1 | contig 27627 bp, 41 predicted proteins | sample C33_13DmetaG_FD_165044 | JGI IMG/M metagenome (GOLD analysis project Ga0222716, IMG submission 165044) | Estuarine water microbial communities from San Francisco Bay, California, United States - C33_13D | ecosystem: Environmental > Aquatic > Marine > Unclassified | place: USA: California... | reverse complement strand
TAATCAGGATATGCAAAAAATAAAACAGACGTTTCCTGATTCTAAAGTGGTTAGTAATTACTCTACAGTACAACCTAGTGCATCAAGTAGTACTATGACACCAAAAGACTTTCTAATAGTGCTACAGAGCTGCTGTAATAGGGATAGCACACTAACTGCTGACCAAAAGTTAAAGTTTATATTAGATAATTATAAAGCAGGTATGGAAGCAACCCATAATAGGTTATCTAATGCAGAGGATAGCTTTTAATGGCTAAACGATATTCAAATAAAAAGCACGTTGAATATGTAAGCAACTTAGACTGTTGTATAGCAGAGCATTTTCAAAGATTAAGAGAAAATGGTACGTTGCCGAAGGATAGGGCAAGTTGTGGGGATTTTAATATACAAGCCCATCACTTGCTTAAACCTTATTATAGTAGCCGAGGTATGAGTTTAAGAGCAGGAGATAAAGACGTTATACCTTTATGCTTTAAACATCATACGGAGTTACATAGAAATGGTAATGAATATAATTTTTTTGAAAAAGTAGTATGTAATTCTAGGTTTGGAATTATTACTGCACAAAAATGTTGGGAAGAAAGCCCATATAACAAGGAGCAACTAAATGACAAAAATTATGACACAAAAAGATAAAGTATTAGCACATTTACAAGAAAATAAAAAAATAAACCCTATAGAAGCACTTAACTTGTACGGAACTTTTCGTATTGCTGCAATTATTCATACTTTAAGAGATGAAGGGTACAATATAGAAACTAAAATGATAAACAATGGAGTAAAAAAGAATCATTTTGCAGAATATCATTACAAAGGTGATGGTAAACAAATGGATTTAATGGATAGAATTAAAAATGATAACTAGAGAATGGTTACTAAGTAGACATCATAGTGGTAAGTATTTATGCCCAGAGTGTAGTCATTCAAGAAAGAATAAGCACGATAGATGTTTAAGTGTAACGATTAAAACAGAAGGTGTGGTGTATTATTGCCACCATTGTAACGCAAAAGGAGGAGAATTTTATGACCAAACTAACAGCAGAAGTAATACAGTTCGCAGCACAGAGGGGGATAAGCCAGAAAACTCTCGAAGATTTAAGGGTACAAGCAGGAAAAGGGTCATATGGTGATAGAAACTTAGAAAGCATTGTATTTGGTTACTATAATTTAGAAGGTAAAAGAGTAAATTATAAAGCTAGAGCTATATCAGAGAAGATATTTAAACAAGAAAAAGGTGGCGAACAAAGATTCTACAATTTAGATAATGTTTTGAACTCTAATAAGTTAAAAAACAATACTATTTTTATTGTAGAAGGAGAAATGGATGCACTAGCACTCTATGAGGGAGGTTTTGATATAGATTCTATCCTAAGTGTGCCAACAGGTGCTGTAGCATCACCTACAGAGCAACCAGAAGCATCTAGGAAGTATCAATATGTATTAGATGCACTAGACCAAGGTTTAGACCAAGCAAATTGTTTTGTATTGTTGACAGATGCAGATGAACCAGGATTAGCACTACGTCAAGACTTAGCTTCGATACTAGGTCATGGTAAATGTAAGTATTTTGATTGGGATGGTGTTAAAGATTGTAATGAAGCCTTACTTAAATGGGGTAAAGATGATTTAAAATGGACAATTAATGAAGGATTATGTGATTATCCATTAGAAGGCATTTATTCTTTAGATGATATACCACAACCTGCAAAGATTAAGTTGTTTAATCCTATGTTTGGATGGAATGATAAGGTTATGCTTGGTATGGGTATGGTGTCTGTGCTTACTTCATTTCCTGGACATGGTAAGACTTCTTTTTCTACTCAGTTATGGACACAAATTGCCAAAGAATACAAAATTAACATAGGTATGTACTCTGGAGAAACTAGGGTGCGACCATATATACAACGTAACATTAGAACATTTTATAATAAAAAATTAGAATGGGAGCAATCAGATGAGGAAAAAAATGAAGCTGATAACTTTATTAGAAAACACTTTGTATTTCTTAATCATCCTAACAACAGTCCTGACTTTGACTGGATGTGTGATAGGATACAAGATATGAAATCTAGGTACGGAATTAGTGCCTTTATACTCGACCCTTGGAATAAACTTAGCACACCTGAGTTTGGTAAAATGTCTGAAACATTATGGATAGGTAAGTGTTTAGACCATCTTACTACTTTAGCTAAACTATTAGATATACATATTATGATACAAGCACACCCTGCTAAACCAGATATGAAAATGGGTAACTCTGCACCGACTGCTTATCAAATTGCAGGTTCTGCTCATTGGTTTAATAAACCAGACCATATTTTTAGTCTTTGGCGACCTAAGTTTGAGAATGAAGATGGGTCAAGATGCACAGAAAGTTTATTAACTGTTTGTAAAACTCGTTATGAAGAGTTAGGATATCCAAGAGTATTAGATATACAAATGAATTTAGATAATGGTTGCTTTGAATCATACGAAAAAGAGAAGCCAGAAAAGAAAAGTAAGATAGTAAAACATTGGAACGATTTAGATGACTAGGAGGTCAACATGGAATTTTTAATTATGTATACAATAATTTATACTTTTATAGGTTTACAGAACGCAGGAATATTATAATGAGAGTATTATCTTTAGGTGCAGGAGTACAAAGCAGCACAGTAGCATTAATGATTGAGTATGGCGAATTACCCATGGTCGATTGTGCAATATTCGCTGACACTCAGAATGAACCTAAATACGTGTACGATTGGTTACAATATTTAAAAAATAGAGTTTCTTATCCTGTGCATATTGTATCTAAAGGTAATTTAAAAGAAGATATGTTATCTAGTAAATATAAATTTTTAGCAATACCTACATATACCATTAATAGTAAAACAGGTAAGAAAGGTTTTACTATGCGTCAATGCACTAATGAATATAAAATACAACCTATTTATCAGAAAATAAGAAGGTTATTAGGTTTAAAAAAATACCAAAGAGTACCAAAAGGTACAATGATAGAAATGGTTATAGGTATATCCAGAGATGAAATGGTAAGATGTAAAGAAAGTAGATTACCTTATATTAAAAATGATTATCCTTTAGTATTTGATAAGAAATTTAATAGAGGTGATTGCATGGAATGGTTGAAAAATCATAATCACCCATTACCTAAAAAATCTGCCTGTACTTTTTGTCCTTATCATTCAAATGATTTTTGGTTAGATATTAAAAACAATGATAAAGAAATGTGGAAAGAAGTAGTAGAGGTAGATAGAAAAATTAGAAATGCTACTAGAAAACCAGAAGATGAAGTATTTTTACACAAATCTTATGTGCCTTTAGAAGAAGCTGATTTAGACCCTAACAAAGACCAAATGGATATGTTTAATGATATATGTGATGAAGGGATGTGTGGAGTATGAGTAAGTATATTATAAATTATAAAATGGAGTTTAAGACTAGACCTACTAAATTTGAAGTACAAGATAAGTTATGGAATTTATTAGCTAAAGGTTTTGTTTTAAGAACAGTAGAAGAAAACGATTATTATGTAACTAGAAAAGAAGTAAAGGAGAAAAAATAGTGCCTAAGATAGCAACATTAGATGATTACAAAGTAACTACAGCTCATGGAAAATTACTTTATAATATTGGTAAAAAAAATAATTTAACCATTCAAGATTTAGCTAAAGAATTATCTTGTTCTGTAGTTTATATAAGGTCTATTTTAAAAGGAGATTTTATTTTATCTTCTGATAAATCAATGTTACTTAGAAAAAAATATGAAAGAGAGAATATATGAAATGGTTAAAAGGAAACCGATAAAAAAAGATAATACCAGTAGTCACTGGAAGAAACTTATACATTTAAAAATGTGTAGCTTTTGTGATAATGCAGCAGTTCATTATCATAAATTAAAATTTTACTGCAAAGAATGTTATGAAAAATTAATTAAGGAGATAAAATGATTATAGAAAAGATTATGAAAGAAAATAAAATGAACTTAACCCAAGTATCAAAGGAATTAGAAATATCTAAATCTTATACAAGTATGCTTTTATCAGGTGATAGAAGAGCTAGTATAAATTTACTTAAAAAAATTAAAGGTAAATATAAATATTCTTGGAATACAATTATGGAGGAAGTATGAAAGAGAAACTATTTTATTTTCCATTTTACCCTGCTGATTGGTTAGCAGATGTCTCTGTATTAACTTTAGAAGAAAAAGGTGCATACATAACTTTAATTAGTACAATGTACCTCCAAGAGGATTGTAGTGTGTTTAAAAGGCATATACAGAATATATTAGGCATACAAGATAAAAGAAGGTTTGATAGAATAATGACTAATGTATATCCTTTGCTTATAGATAACGGAGAAAAAGTTACACAGAAAAGAATTAAAGCTATAAAGAATAAGATACAAGATATTTTAGTAAAAAAGAGTGAAGGTGGTAAAAAGGCTATGCAAAGAAGGTGGAGTAAAAAACCAAAGGTATATGTTAATAAAAAAATAGATAAGTTTTCATCTGTAAGTGCTGCTGATAGAGCTAGAAAGATGTTAAATAATGGATATGAATAGTACGAACTAGAGTATGATAAATTCCAAATACCACAATATATAATTATCTATTTTTATTATTAAAAATTGTAGGTAACTATACCTTTCATTTTTTATATTAATAAAATCTCTAGTCCGTTTGACAAGTATATATATGTTAATGTAGAAATCAATCTTTTTCTATTATCCAGTTATCTTTTTGTAATTGATAATCTAAATATAACTGCGTATCTGCATATCCTCTGCCTTCATTTAAACAGATAAGATAGTATTTAGGCTCATATAGTTTACAGGATTTTTCATCTCCTTCTACTGGATGTGCCACTCCTTTTGATATAAACAATATATATCCTAAGAAAGCACATAACCCTATAAATATAAAACCACCTACAACTAAAAATATATTCCTAATCATTTCTACCATTTCTTCTTGTTTTTTCATTTTTTTAGCTTTTGCTATTTTTATTGCTTTCTTTTTTGCATCAATACGTTTCTTGCGTTCTTCTAAGATAAACTCCCAAGTTCCATGACCAAAGCGAAGGTTGATTAATTGTTTCATTTCATAGAGATGCTCTTGTGCTAATTTAGCATCAATCACTTCCTTTGCCACATTTTCTACTGCAAAGTGGTCTACATTAGCTTTATCTCTGGCTTTTATAACTTCTTGTTGACCATTAAGTGCTTTATCTACATGACCAATAATATCACCAATATCTTGTGCTGTGCTTATATTGCTTTTAATAAAGTCTACTGATTTTTTTACTAATGCAATTCCTGTAAGAATTGATACTGGGTCAACCATTATGCTTCTCAATGAACCTGTCGAGTTTAACTTCTAGTCTTAATACTAGCTCTTTAATCTCTCTTGTTTCATTGTGAAGCTCGGATTTTGTGGCATATTCTTTTCCTAAATCTTCTCTAGTTTTGTTTAGAAGTATTTGTAATCTTTTTACTTCATTAAACATTTTAGAAAATGCCCATGCAAATGGTCCTAAAACCACAGTTATAATTATGTTCCACATCATCATAGGGTCAATCGACATACCATACCCCTTTACGCATCATTTGTGATAATCGTATAGCTCTTTGACCTACCTGCTTTGCCCATTTGGATTCTAACATTTCATTTGCTGCTTTTTCCCAATCATTATCTTGTATTGCTGCAAAAGTCTTAACCCATGTGTTAGCATTAAACCTACTGATACCCATATTAAATACCATATCTAATAATACAGCTTGTCTAGGCTCTGCTAATGATTCCATAAATGTCCAATGCTCTACTTCTTTTTGTATTCTTTGCAAATCATTTAATAATAAAAACTTTGCTTCTTCATCTGTAATACCTACATCAGATAAGTTTCTACCCACTCCGATTGTTGTTTTATCTGCTGTACATTGATATGGTTTTAACTCTAATCCTTCATGTAGAATTAACATATCTATTAATTTACCTTTATCTACTCTCATTTTTTAGAATCAACCTTTTTAATTTTGTCCAAGGAGCGTAATCCTCCAATTCCTAGCATTCCGAGTAAAAGAGGCATCATTACAGACATATCAGCTTGTGGTATGTTAACACCAAACCCAGCACATATAGGAGAAATAAGATAATTTATAGCTAAAGAAAACCCAGCTATCCAACCAATAAGAGGTCTCCAACTTGATTGAAACCAGTTACCTTTTGCTTCTTCTGTATTAAGTTTGATTTGTGCTAAAGCTAGTTGTTGTGCGTGTTCATCTGCCATTGTAGCTAGTTTATGAGCTAACTCTGCTTTTTTGTCTTTGTCTTGTATAAACTTACCTAGAAGTTTAGTTGCTGGTGCTATAAGTGCTGTAATAGCCATAATACCCCCTAATCGGCACTAAATGTACCTAGGCTACTCCATAGAGAACCAGGAACTGTTGTACCATTTTGTTTACCTAATTGTGCCATTGATTGATTAACATTTACAAAAGCACCTTGTCCCCAACTTGATACATCCCATTGTGCATTATCCCAAGCAGAACCTTGTTCTCTTGTATACTGTAACATTCTCTCAGAAAATGTACCTGTAGTTATACCAGCTTCTTCAAAGGTTTTAATCCAATCTTCATTATATGTACCTTCTGTATCTGAAGCATCTCTGCAACTCTTTTGTCTTAATGATTGTTGGCTCATGGTGTAAATGTCCCCATACTAGAAAAGTTAAAATCATCTTGGTCTGTAGCAAATGCTTGTAAGGCTAGGTTTATATCAGTGTAAGATGTACTTAACTCACCATTAATATAAGCTAACATTCTTTCGTTAAATGTACCTGCTGGTATAGACCTTGCTGCAAATAAAGCTAACCAATCTTCATTATGTAATGCTGTTGTAGAGGTTACTGCTCTTATAGATGCTTGTCTTGCTTCTGAGTTTGTAGCCATTACTTATCCTTTCTGGGTCTACCTTTTTTCTTAGGTTTACATTCACATAGTTTACCAAATAATCTTTTCTTAATTTTATCGTATATACGTTTTAACATCATAATCATCACTCCAATTTTGTATTGGTGCGATAGTTTTTACACTACCATCTTCATTATATTCCCATTCATATAGTTTTTTAAAAGCTGCCATATCACTTGCACCATCTATTGCTGCTTCAATAGTAGCACAGTCTGCTTTAATCTTTCCTACATACGTTCCAACTGCACTTGGTATAGTTTTACTGCTATCATAGATAGACCTCTCTACAAGCCAATTAAATTGCTTTATAAGACCATTTGCTGTTTCTTTAGCTTGATTCTTAGCTATAGATTTTAACCCTAGTGTTACTGTTTGATTGCCTTTGTAATCTAGTATAGCTTTACCATCTTCATCTACATCATTAGTATCGGTTAATGCTTTATCAGTTGTAGTGTACGCAGTAGTTACTTTTTTACCAGAAGCACTATAGGTATATGTAGGTTGTGAAGTATATTCAAACCTATCATCACCTTGTGTTCCTGCTTCTACTGTATAAATACCTATGGCATTGAGTTCATCCCAAGTCCATGCTGTAAATATTCTACGAGAATGAGTAACATCATCTATTACCATTGTTTTGGGAAATCTTATAATCTCCTCTATTTTATTATCCTTTATTAAAGCCCACATATTATTTCACCTCCTAAAAAGTATTGTTATATTTAAATGGTACATCAGCCCATGCTAAATAAGCATAAGCCTGACCAGAAGAACTGTTTAAATCTACACCACTTGACCTTATTTTAAAACCATTTGATAAAAAATCTATATCTATAGTACCTGCTGTACTTTCTGGTAAATCTCTTTGACCATATAAATATAAATCTATTACATTATGTGTTGACCTAGCTGTATCAAAAAAGAACCATGTTTGTCCTGATTCTAATGCTTTAATAATTACTAAACGAGGTCTAAATCCTAGATATGTAAAAGGTCCATCAGTATTTGCATTTGCAAGATATTCTCCAAACTTACTAAATCCTTCTATTGATTTTAAAACATAGGCAAAATATGTTCTTCCACTTGTATCAGCTGAACCTGTGACTGTAAAGTTGCTTGAAGTAGTTGCAGATACATAAGTTGTATTTTGTCTAGCATTAGCTGATGTAGGAAATATACCATAAGAAGTTCCCATAGATGCAGAATTTAAATACATAATACTATCTAATGCAGTTCCAGTATTTAACATAATAAATATACAATCAGGAGTAACACCTAAACTATGACTAACTGCTTGTGAGCCACCACCACCAGAATAAGTAACAATATCTAATCCTGCTTCAGCACTTTTTTTCCAACAATAAGCTACATAATTAGCACTACTTGTATTAACTTTACTATCAGCTCCTAATGAAAAACCATCACTATTAAATGATGTAACAGCATCTGTATCAGATGAAACTCCACTACTATCATTCCATTTTTGACTTTTACCTACACCTAATGAACTATTTTGATTGCACCAATCACCACTTGCTCTATTTTTAATTAAAGTCCAATCAGGTTGAAATCCTAAAGATGTTATACTTTGTGTACCACCATTACCTGTATAAGTAACAACATCAAAATGTTTAGAAGGTTGATTTTCTTGTGCAGGGTCTATGTCATCTGATATGGGTAAGTTAGAACTCGCCAACGAAAGAAATCCTGTTGGTGGTGCATACTTAAAATCACCAAAGCCATTAGCATCTGCATTACCTCCTGCAGAAACTTCTCCACCAAATGTAGAATCTTGTCCAAAATTAAATGTCATTGTTGATACAGAGTTTTGTGTACATGCTATAAAAATATCATAACCTAAAGCAGTGCTTGTATTAATAGTACCTGCTTCATTAGAACCTGCTGAAGGATTACCAGAACCACCCCAAGTATTATTATAACCTAACCAAACTTTATTATTAGAACCATCAATAGCTAATTGAAGTATATCTCCTGCTGATGCTGCAGTAATCCAACTTGCACTTCTAGTACCATTTACATATTTTGATTCATTATATAAACTTACACTACCATCACCACCAACTTCACTAGTGCCAGGAGTAGATAAGTTTGTAGCTGCAGCAAGACTAGCATAAACTCCTGCTCCTGCACTTAGTCTAGCTTCTACATATATTTTTTTATCTTTAGGTATTACTATATTACTAAAACACCAAGTTGTACTACTCCAATTACTACTAGGACTTGTTTTTAAATTGCCTTGAGAATAGCCAACACTATTGCTTGTTTTATGCAAAGGATTCATTGTTGCGAAATTTCCACTACTTGCCATATCTATTTAACTCCCAAATGTTGGACTATCAAGAACTTGATGGTCTGTACCAAGTCCAGTCACTGTAAAATCATTATTGTTTCCTGAACTGTCATTACCTAAATCACTTGCATTTTCAAATTTAAAATAAAAACCTCCATTACCAAAAGTAACAGAACTACTAGCATCTTTAGGAATCCACACACCATTCTTACTTTCACCAAATGTGCTAGGAGTATAAGCTATACCATCAATACCATATATTTCTGCTAAATATCCTTTTATATGACTACTTCCATTCCAACTATTATGTCCTATTCCTACTTTTCTACCACTACCAAATATATAACTATTTTGACTTGAACTTGGATAAGTAGATGCTGATAAACTAGTTATTTGATTACCATTTAAATACATTTTTAATCTATTAGATGAAGTTCCTTGAGTAGTATCCCAAGAGGCAAGAAAATGATTAAAACCACTTATATCACGAATTACAGCATTACTAATAATACTTCCAACTTGAGAAGAACCATTATAAATATTTAATCTTATAGTACCATCTGCTAAAACTCTAAAATTTAATTCTGCATCTCCACTACCATTTCCTGATGTAATCATAGAATCTTCATTACCTATCTCACTTCTTTTATACCAAAGAGATAATGTACCTGTAGTTGTACTAGTAGGACTACCACTATAAGTTTTTTCTAAATTATCTGGACTTCCATCAAATCTACAGCTCTGTTCTATCTGATAGTCATAAAATGCTGCTGCACCTGATGCACTAGGTATTGCATTTTCATTTTGGAGAATACCCATTAAGCAAATACTGCCGAGTTAGTTAGATAAGCATTTGTACCATCTGATACATAAGATATTAGATAAGTACCTGCACTTGTTACTGTAGTAGCTAAGTTTGCATCTGCTTTACTATTTGCGTGTAATGATACAGTATGCCCACCACTATTTATTAGTAATATATACCCAGATTGTCCATCAGCAAAGTTAGTAAATGTCAAGGCAAAGTTACCACTAGGGGTACACTTAAAATTGTTATTTGCGTTCATATCGAATGAACCATCATTATCTGCCGTCAAAGCATTTCTATTTACACCAGTAAATGTATTGGTTGTGGCTAACTGTGGTACTGTAGAATCTATAGCTACTGTTACTGTATCAGTTGCACCAACTACAGTGTCTATACCTGTACCACCTGCTACGTCTACTGTATTACCATCATTAATAGTTTGGTTACTACCACTATCACCAGTAAGAGTAAATGAACTCATAGAACCTGCTGATGTACCTAATTGTGATAACATTTGAAAAGATGTACCATCATAGATTACAGATACGATTGCATTTTGTTCTATATCACCAGCTGCAATATCTTGGTCATTTTTCTTTTTTATATTCTTTGCACCCAAAGCATTTACATTTAAGGTTGACGCACCACTAGATGCGTTGGCTGCTTTAAAATGAAATACTTGTCCTGCTACATACGCAGTTACTGCTGGTGTTAAAGCTATAGCATAAGTATTAGCACTACCACTATCTGTTGCTTGGAATATTAATCCACCATCTTGTATCTGTCCTGCATTTACTCCGTCTGTATGTGCTGTACCATCAGCTAGTGCTGTTATCTTTTGACTACCTAAGTTAGCTGCACCTGTGAAAGCATTACTTCCATCTTTGTTAATAGCTTGGTTTAATCCTGTTGCAATATCTTGGTCGTGTGTATCGTGCCTGTCTGCAACAATCTTTGTTCCTGCATCTCTGTTACTTTGCCAAATAGATGTACCTGTAAATACACCATCTGACCTTGTATATGTTCCTCCTGACCAACCCATTTTTTATTCTCCTTTCGTTCTTTTTATAGTATTATAGTTCATAAATCAATATTTTATTCTATCTAAATGTTTCTCTTGTTTCTGCTCCTAAAAATGGAGTGCTTCTAGGAATGGCATTTCTTTTAAGTAATTCTGCTAAAATTCTTCTACCTTGTGGTGTTGCATATAAAGCAGCTAATCCTGCTGTAGTATATATACCAGCAGATGGGTCTCCTGTAGTTCCATAAGCTGCTGCTGAAGGTGCAGCTAATCCACCTACAGTATAAAATGTTGCTAAACCCTTTCCTAAATCACTTTTTCTTAATATTTCTGTACCTTGTTGTGCAGTAGTAGACATAGGAAATCTTCCCTCTGATATAGCTCTATTTTGACCTCTTTTTCTAGCTACACTTATACCACCTTGCAATAAACCTTCAGGACTTACTACTCCTGTTAATAAATTTCCTGCTCTTTCTACAGTACCACTAATTTGTGCTTTTTCAGCAGCTTTATTATAAGCTACAACACTTGGGTAAGATGTATCTAAAGCTACATATTTAGCATAATCTTCTGCTTTACTAGAATTTTTCATAGCATCTTTAAATAATTTATCTACTTGTGTTAAAGCTTTACCCCTATCAACAATTTCAGCACTAGATGATTTACTAGATTTTACTATTTCATCTCTTAAATTAGAATGTACTTCTTTTAAATTTTTACCTTTTAAAGTGCCACCTTCTATATTTTTAAATTTAGAATAAACAATATTTTGTAATCTTTTATTTACTAATTTTGCAGAATTTACAGGTAAAGCAGCATTTATTATAGAAGTAGCTTGTTCTTTAAAAATTTTACCATTAGTTATTATTAAAGGCTTTAACACTTCTGTATATGCTTTATCTACTTTGCTATTTAATATTTTAGTGCCTTGATTACCTGTAATATTATTTTTTAAAGGTTTTATATTTACGATTTTATTTAAATTATCTCCAATAGCATTTTTAACTTTTCCTAATACCTCATTAGCACTAGCTCTGCTAAAAGACATAAGGCTTTCTTCTCTAGCTATTCTAGGTCCTCTACCTATAATAGGTAATACACTAACAGCTTCTTCTGCACTAGCTGCTCCTCCACCAGCTATTTGAGCTGGACTTAATTTTACTCCTTTTTTAATTAATTCTTTAGATATAGGACTAGCTTGAAAAGCACTACCTACTGCTGAAAATGGAGCTGTAAATGCTGCTGTAGTAAGTCCTTCTTTTGCTCTTTTTGCTATAGCTTCTGTTAATGTAGCATCTTTATCTGGCTCTGTTTTTCCTGCTCCGTAAACACCACCTAATCCTGTGCTTTTTAAAAATGTTCTAACTGCTGTTTTGCCTATGCCTAGACCTCCTGTTAAAGCACTACCTACTATTTCAGAAGATAAAGCTACACCAGGATTATTTTGTTCAAATTTTTTTATTTCTGTTCTTATTTCTTCTAATGCTTCATTTCTGTCTTTACCTGCTAAAGAACGAACATAAGATTCTACTTCATCTGCTGTTCCTAAAGTTATGCCTTGAGCTACTTGTCTGGTTACATCTTTTGCTGATTTTTTAGTTAAATTTATTGGTATAGAGCTGCTTCCAAAAGGACCTGGTACTGGTATATTTAATTGTACTCCACCATCTACTCTTTGTATAAATTTATCATTATCTCTATCTGTAGTTAAAGATTTTAATTTATTTCTTGAAGATGATGATGAAAAAAAAGAAGTCATAATTAAATCCCTAACTCATTAAATCTTTTCTTAATATCTCTAATTTGTTTTGCATTAAAATATTCTAATAAATCTTCATCTTGTAATTCATAATTTGGAGGTTTATTACCTAGTATTTTTTCTATTACTTCATTTATTGTATTTACAACTTGACCACCTTTATCCATATTTTCAATTTCATATTCAGTAAATCTAGGATATTCAGTAGGAGCTAATATTTCATTTGATTTTAAAGTAGGAAAAATGCTTTCTATAGACTTAAATCTTAATTGACCTTTTTGTCCTAAACCTTCTCTATCTAGTGAATATGATTCTAAATCAATATTATATCGAGATTTTTTTTCTTCTAATAATTTTTGCATAGCCATTTTAACTTTTTGTATACTTTGAAAAGAATCAACATCTCCCCCTAAATATTGAATAACTCTTTGTGCATCAAATTCAGTCATAACTCCACCACCTAATACTTCTAATCTGCTAGAACCTAATAATCCTTGTAACTGACCATTAGCTAATTGCAACATTACCTCTCCTTCAGTTAAGTTGTTTTTAGTAGCTAATTGTTTTACAAATGATTTCATTCTTGTAGCGAATCTATCTATTCCTTGTGGACTATTATCTAAAGCTACTACATAGTTGTCTAATTTTCTTATTCCTCTTTCTTGTTCTCTTATATCTTTTACAAATTTTACTAAATTATCTCTTTTTATACTTGTTTCTCCTAATTCAGCAGATAATTGTTGCGTAGTTATTATTTTATTACCTTTTAAAAATTCTGCAAATTTATCAGCATTGTGAATATTGCTTATTGTTGTACCTGTTAAAGGTCCTGAAGTAGGAGTAATTAAAAATTCTATTTCTCCATTTACTATTTTTTTTGTTTGTGTTATTTTGCCTACTGAATTTTTAGCATTTGCACTTGATACTATATATTCTGCTTTAAAAGTTTCAGTATCATCTCCTTGACCTGCTACTCCAGTAATTGTTTCGTTACTTCTTATTGGTCTAAAATTACCATCTTCACCAGGTTTTCTTATTTCTATTATTTGTTTAGCTAATCCATTTTCTGTTATAGTTTTAGTTCGTAAAGTAACTTCTTGTAAATTTTCTTGACCCTCATCATCAGTTGTCAATAAACCACTTTGTTCTGGTTTAGTAAAAGTAGTTTTACCAGTTTTTTCTTCTTCTGCTTGTAAGTAATTATATACTTCTAGTGGACTTCTACCAGAAGCTGAAGCTAACTCAAATAAATCTGCTGCTTTTATATCTTTTACATTTTGTTTACCTGTTATAAAGTTCGCAGCTTTTGCTAAGAAATTGTCTGCTTTAGGTGTTCCTGCTATATCTACTGTTGCAGGAGTAAATACATCTTGTGTTCCTGTATATAAAAATCTTTCATTTTCTGGTATTTGGTCTAATGTTATCGGCAGTTTTCTTGTTTCTACTGTAGCTGGTTGTGTAGCTGTTTCAGGTATATCAACAAATTCTTCTCTTTGCCTAATAGGAGTTACAAAACCTTCTACTCCAGACATATCTTGTTTTAATGCACTAGCTAAATTAGATTCTGTTAATGGTACATCTGCACTTTGTGTAGCTTCAAAAAATTGTCCTCTAGGTCCTACTATTTTACCATCTACTTCTTTTTTAATTAATGCTTGGGTTAATTTAGTATCTGCTATATTATATTGTTCTTGTTTTAACTGTGCAGCTTTTAAGGCATTTCTTGACCTAACACCACCTAATACTTGTGCTGTTAATGTACCAATAGGAAAATTACCTCCATATGCTTCTGCTGCATACATACTAGGAGAACCTATAGCACTAGATTGAGCTGCTTCTTGTCTTGCCCTTTCTAATAGTTGTTGTATTAATGGGTCTTCTTTTCTACTAGGGAAACCTCTTACTGCCATATTACACTCTTTCCATGTTTACATCTAATTGGCTATAATCTACCATCATGTGTCCAAAGATATTTTCAGATACTGCTGATGGTTTTACTTTCTTAACTTCTTGTGCCATTACACCAATATACTTTTGTGGAGACCAATTATACTCAAATTCATATACATTTAATCCAGATTTAGATTTAGATTTGTATTTAATGTTTTTCTTTAATGTTTTGTCTGATAATTTAGGATTACTTGCTGCACCCCCTACAGCACTACCTAATGCTGCCATACCTGCACCATAACCTGCCATTTCTGTTCCGTATCTTCTTGCATCATTCATACCTTGTGCTTGTGTTGCTGCAAATAATGGTGGAGGTGCAATACTTGTTGCTGGTACATCTAATCCAGTTGTTGCTACTTGTCCACCTCTGGTTGTTGGAGATGGTAGTCCTGTTAATGTAGCTATCTCTGATAGAGGTACTTCTCTTTGTAATAATAAATCAGATAATTGTCTATCTCTCATTCTTTCTTGTTCTGCTACTCTACTTGCTGCATCACTTATCTGAAAACTTCTTAATCCTGTAGCTCTGCCTAATTGAGCATCAGCTAATGCTTGTCCTTCTCTAATGGATTCAGCAGCTACACCTTGTAAGGTATCATTCTGAGCCATTCTAAGCTCTCCTAATGCGTTATTATATGCAGTAGAGCCTTCTGGTATTCCTGAATTAATTAATTGGGTTCGAAGGTCTATTTCTTGTTGTTGAAACTGTGGTTGTAATCTACCTACTGCTCTGTTATAATACGCACCCTCAACTCTAGTTGCATAATCACCTAAATCACCCATAGTGGGTACTGTAGCAAAAGTGCTTCTATCTATCATACCTGGTTGTGAAGGTAGATTAGCTAAACTAAAACTTTCTTGTGGCAAACCACCTAATAATCTACCAGCCGTATCTAAATACGCATCTTGTATTCCTACTTGTTTTTGTCTTTGTGCTTCGTACTCTGGTGTTAAACTATAATCTAATCTAAATCTATCATCAGGTAAATCTGTAACTGTAGTAATATCATAAGGAGAAAATACATCAGGTCTATTCATTCTACCTTCTACTCTTGCAGTTTCTACATTAGCTGCTCCTTGAGCCTGTGCTGCACCTGCATAATCTGGTGCTGCTGGTGGTTTTGGAGGACTAAATATATTACTTATAAAACTCATGTTACTTCCTTCCTTAATAAGACTGCTTGTTTCTTATAACCTTTTAATGCTTTTTCCCAACCCATTCTTCCTAAAATGTCAACATATTTATATTTTTTTTCTTTTGCATAAGTTATAATCTTTTTTTCTAATTTTTTCAAACTATTTAATTCTCCTCCTGCTAAACCTATACGCAGTGCATCTTGATAATCTGCTGTGATAACTACACTTTGTTCATCCATAAATATTTGGTATGTTCCATCATCAATACCTTTTTCTATATTTTCTTTTGTTAGATTTTCTCCAATAGTTGTAGCTGGTTCTAACAGTTTCCATACTTTGTCTGTAAGCATCATAAACCTACTCCTTTTTCATAATAAATATCTACACTATGCCATTTAATACTTTGTGCTTGTGTACTGGTTTGTATTCGTATTGCTGCGTTCCAGCCTATATCTGCAACACTTCTCCACACTAATTGTGATGCAATTGTTCCTGCCCATTCTGCTACATCCCAAGTTGCTGTGTCCCAATCTGCTCCTGTTGTAGTAGCACTAGAGGGTGTATAAGTAGAAGTGCCATCATTAAAGTCTACATCAAATCCTATACTAACTGGTAAGTCTGCATCTGATGATACAATAGGTCGTATAGCTGTAAATCTTTTAGATGTACCTCTACCACCATAATATACAAATGCTGTTTTTGCGTTACCTTGTATTTGTACTCCTGCATCACTTAAACCATTATCTGCTTTATATACTTTGGTATTACCACCAAAATATAAATCACCATTTAATAAACCCCAACAATACGCATTTTGTCCTGTAAATCTACCCCATGCACCTGTGGATAAGTTTACTACAAATTGCACAAACTCACCTGATACTCCATTAGGTACATTAAATAAACCAAACTGTCCTTTAGGATAGATTAGTGCTTCCCAACCAAATGTAGATTTAAAATTAGTTACTGCTGTTAATATACTACCACTTATTTTATCTGATATTGCTTTAGAATAATTCGATTCATTTTCTGCATACATTTGTGTTAATGGCACAAAACCAGATTCTGTAATAACAATTAACTCTGGTCCTACATTTACAATACATCTTTTACCTATAGGTCTTGCTATTTTAAATACACCCACTAAAGACCATTTAGTAGCATCACTAGGGTCTGTTCCTTGATATACAGCTACTTCACCTTCTGATGTGATAAATGCTATGTAGTCATCTGAACCAGAACCACCATCTCTTGTTAAAGTTCCAGCTGTTACTAAATAACCACCTTTATTAAAAATACTGCCTAAATCAAATACAGTTGAATTACCTGAAACACTATTTACTGCTAAATAAGCAAACTTTAAACTATCTTTCATTACAAAAAATAATCGTTCTTTAAATACAGTTATATTAATAATGTCAGAAGAAGTAATATGATTGATACTAGGTACAGTCCAAGAACTTCCATTATAATATCTAGCTGAATCAGCACCATTTACTATAAATAAAAATGAACCTCCTGATGTAGTAAAGTTAACGGATTCCCATTTTGAATTAGTCATACTAGATACTACAGCACTTCCTACACTACCAGAACTGGTTACATCATAAATAGCATTATTACTAGCAGCAAATAATTTATTTACTGTAGGAGAATTATAAGTTAATAAACTTTGTACTGTGCTAGGCAAACCAGTTACATGGTTTGTATAACCTTTTCTTAAACTTACATCTGTAGAACCAGGAAAGAAATTATCTAATCGTATAGCATCAGTTTGTGGCATCAAGTCCACAGCATCTCTTGTGTTTAAACCACCAATAGGTGCAGATTGAGATGTACTTTCTCCTGTAGGATTAAATACCATTACGCACCTTTTTTAGACTTATACCCTGAAGCATAGATTGCTTTTGCTTGTTTATTAGCCTTTGTTTTAGTTTTATATACTTTTCCTTTTGTTCCAAACCTATAACCACCCTTTACTTTTTTAACAGGCATTATAGTGAAAAGTTACCTTCTGGTTCGTTAACAGGTAAATATAGTCTATTTGGTCCTGCCATACGAATGATTTGCTTCGCACCATCTTTGGATTGCTTTTCTGATAATTTCAATCTGTATTCTTGAAACTGGTTATCATAAGGCAAACCCTTTTGTTTTAAAAATCTCCATATTACACCAAGTGTAATTAAATCTTCGTCTAATACTGTTGTATTTGCATCTGCTGCAAAGCTAGTTGCGTTAGCTGATGAACCAGATGTTATTGCCCAGTTTTTACCTATGTATTCAAAAAACACAGATTCTCCTGCTGGAGGAGCTGGGTGAAATAATAACGCATTACCTCTTATTCTAAAGTAATTTGTTATACCACTACTAACACTTGCTTTTAGTCTTTGCCATTGTGCGTTGTTAAGTGGTCCGTAATACTTTCTATCTGTGGTTCTATTCCACATAGTATCGTTACTAAATCTTAAAAAATCAGTAGCTATGGTACTCATATCTCCTTGCGATTCTGCTGCAAGTGTTGTATGTGCTTCTTCTTTAATTAATGTTTGCCAGTCATATCCTGCAACAAGGTTTTTACCTTCTCTATTGGCAGCTGCTAATAATTGTATGTTAGTAGTATCAGTACTACCTACTACAGTAGAAGGAGAGGGTACTCCTATCTCATTAGCTGCATCTTGGCATATGGTTAATAAACTCATTCTTTACCTACTATTAATTGTGGTTTAATATCATGTTCTTTTGCTAAGTAATTTCTAGCTTGTTTTCTGCAATCTAATACATCTTTACCTAATCCATGACAAGCACCATCAGATAAGTCTGCTAGTTGTTCTATAGAACTAATGCCCTCTAAATCAAAGAATTTTATTTTACTTTTATTAATTGTTTTTAATTTACTTATAGGAGTTGCTTTTGGTATTGGTTTTTTAGTTTTATAATATGCGTTGTATTCAGCAGGAAATTCTTTTTTAATCTGTTCTTCTTTTTCACTCATTTTATATATAACAGTATTAGGGTCTCCGATTAGTTTAAACTCTACTAAATCTTGTTTACCATCTTCACTCTTAAATATGTTTACTCTTAAATTACCCATGTTACCTCCTGTTTGTATGGGGGAATTTCACCCCCATAATTATACTGCTTTAACCTGCAAATTGACAAGCAATTATTTTAGCTGAAGCATCTACAGCAAATGCACACACAGATGAAGTTGCTGCTGCTGTTACATCAAGAGTACCATCACCAGCACCTGTTGGTGTTAGTGGGTCTCCATCAGCTCCTGCTGTTAGTGCAATAGATAGAGTTGCTGTTCCACCTATCTGAATCCAACAATATTGTCCGTCTGTTGGGGCAGATTGTAAAACACCAGCACCTATCTCTGCTGAATCAGATAAATCACTTGTTACTACATTTACAGCACCTGCTGAAGCACCTGATGGTGCATAGTAATAAGCAACTTGTCCACTTACTGCTGCAACACTTCCTGCACCAGTATCGTATTGAACATACTTAAAGGTGTTTCCAGCTGCATCCATGCCTTTTTGACCGACTAGGAAAGTAGCAGAATCACTAACTTCAGTTTTGTCCATTCCAGTAATATAAGCCATAATTTTTTCTCCTTTATTATGCTTGTATGATGCCTTGTCTTGCTCTATTAGAACAAGTCATATTACCTGCCCAAACGACTGGTAATACCATAGCATCTTGGTTAACAGAAGCCTTCTCACCTAAAGGAGAGAACTCTCTACCTTGAGCTGGACGAAGGAATAAATAGTCTGAGTTTAACATATACATTTTATTACTCGGACATTGGTCATCATAGTATACTGGTGCATCCATGAACATTAAGTTCATAAATCCAGCACTAGCACTATCATCACTTGTAAATCTTTGGTTAGTCTGTAAAGAACTCCAATAGAATTGAAAGTAATTAGTGTCTGCTACTATAACATCAGGGTGGTCTGCACCTCTAGTTGTACTTAACCATAGTGTGTTCATAGCTGTTTGGATAGTAGTTGCACTAGGTGTTACACTTTCTGTTGAAAAATCATATACTTGGTTTTTCCAAAATGTATAAGTACCTGCGTTAATACCACCAACTGTGTTAGTGTTTGTACCAGCTACAATCAACTGTAATCCACCTAGTTCTTTTCCATCAGTACCTGTGCCATCAGCATATAAGCCAGTAGCCATAGTATTTTTTAGAGTTTTTTCTAAGTTTCTTACTCTTGATTTAAGTAAGTTAAAGATTGCTTCTTTACCAGAGTTTTCGACCTGTTCTAAACCTGATATAACCACATTACCTGCTAATTGTTTATAATTAAACTCAGCTGCTGTGAATACATTAGATGTAGATGTATCTAATACCTCGTAGCCACTATACCATTTTGCAGTTGAGTTACTTGCGTATTCTAATTCCTGCACAATTGTTCTACCTGTGGCGATTTGTTTGTTGCCTTTTTCATCAATATGACGAAGTAAGGCATTACTGTTAGTTACGTTATCTGCAAGAGTTTTTGAATATCCTGCAAGAGTAGTTGTAACTATTTCAGTAAACGTACTATTTGGACTTGCCATTTTTTTACCTCATTAAGTTATTGTTATACCCACAACTCATTTAGTTATACCTGCACCACTAATTGATTCCATAAGCAAAGCATCTAAATCGCTAGTTTTAACAGAACCACTAGGAGGAGCTGTCGCAGTTCTAGGTCTAACTTTTTTAGCCTTTTCAACTGCTGCTTTTCTCTTAGCATCTTCTTCTGCTTTAGCACTTTTTCTTTGTGATTCTAAAGATTGTTTATATAAATTATCGTCTAATCGAACAGCTTTACTATAAGCATCTTCTAAGCCTTTAGCTTCTCCTGCATCTATTAGATTACCCATTTTAACTCTTAATTGCTCAAAATGAGGATATTTTAAGTTACCCTTAGTATCAGTTGATTGTGCAAAAGTAGAAATTTGATTTTCTGTTTGCTGTCTAGCCGATTGTAGATTTTGCTGTTTGAACTGATTTAGTTCAGCAAGTATCGCCTGATTTTGTTGTTGTAGTTGGGTGATTTGAGGGTCGGAATCATTCCAATCCCCAGTGTCTTCGATTGATGAAAGGTCAATGCCATAGCCTTGTGCTAATTGTTTGATTGCCACTTTTGGGTTATTTCTAAGAGCCATATCAGCATTTAGTAATCTGGAAATATATTCGGATTCCCCTATACCACTTGCTGCTATTCGCTGTCTTACTGGAGCTATAACTTTATCTAGTGATTCATAACTTTTGCGTTGTTGAGCTACTTCTTGCGTCTTTCTAGTGTAATCAGCAGTCATCTCTTTATCTCGTTTTAGCATATACTCCTGTGCTTCTCGAGGTAAATCCTTAAACGTGCCTTTTACGTCTTCTGACCAGTTTTTTGGAGCTTCTAAAGGTGTTTCTTTCGAATCCTCTCCATCAACATGAGCCACTACAGCATCATCAGAAGGTTCTTCTGTAGAATCTTTGGTTTCTGTTTCACTCTCAGGAGCTACCTGGTCTAATGATTCAGAATTAGATTCTTCGGAATTAGTGTTCTCCACTTGTTTGGGAGCATTAGGAATAGTAGTGTTTTCTACTTCTTCCTTTGGTGTATCACTGCTAGGTGTTTCAGGTTCTATAGTTTGGTTAATAGCACCTTCTAATACAGCTTCTAGTGTCGGTGCTGGATTAGGTGCTGATTCCTGTGCAGGAGTGCTTTCTTGTGTCATATTATCCTCTTTTGTTATTGTTAATCATATTATCCCAAAACTTAGGTTTCGTAGAGCCTACATAATCGTTACCTACTTGCCTAACATTATGTTTCCTTTCGTGTTCTTTTATTTGAGAACGACTGCCTATAACAGTCTTGTCGATTGGAGACACAAATTCTTGTATATCACCCATAACTTGGTGTGATTTTGTTCTTTTTGTTGCTTTAGCAAACTTATAGTTACTTTTACCCCATTGGATATTATCGTAATTTTTATTGTAACTCATCTTTTGCATCCTGATTTAATTGAGCTGCTATTTTCATATCACTTTCTAATAATGCTAGTTCTTTTTTTGCATCCATTCTACCCTGACTAGCTTGTGCTTCTGTAGCTGTTTTATTACCTACAGTTCTTTCTCTTGATTGTATATCTGCTAGTTTGCCTTGTTGTTTTAACTCTTCTTTAGCCATTTCTGTTTGCATTTTCTGTGCAGCAATTCTTTCAGCTTCTGAAGGTTGAGGACCAGCTTGTAATGCTTGTTGAGCTTGTTGTGTTAGTTGTGCTTCTGTTCTATCAATAATATCTTCAAAGTTTCTTCCTACTTTCCATGCACCCATTAAAAATCTTAGTGCTTGAAATGCTAATGGTGTTAAAGCAGGTGATTGATTTGCTATAGCTACAGTTCTTTCTAAATATCCACCAAATGATTGTAAAAACTCTATTCTAGTTCTTTTTTCTTCTTCTTCATCTGTAAAAATTGTAGCATCTGATTCTATATCTATACTATAACCTCTTAATTTATCATCACGCATTATTTGCATCATTTCTGGGGTAATCGTTAATGCTGTCATAGCAGCTAGAGTTTCTGGTTCATAATGCTCTGCTATAAGTTCTGCTTTAATTCTAAATAAATCTCTTACATATTCAGCTATTTCAGACTGTTTTTTACGCATACGCATACTACCAAATTGTGCTTTTAATTGCTGTGCTGTAGCAGTTTCACTAGCTTTTGTAGACCCTCTAATAATGTCTGATATGCCTGTTATTTGGTAAATAGTGTCTAAAACTTGGTTTCTTTGCTGATATAACCCTGATAATACTTGTGCAATAGGAGCTATATCTTCTTGTTGAAATACTGATTGTAGACCACCTTTTGAGATTAATTGTGCAAAATTCTCTGATGGCACAAAATCATTATCTCCAGCATCTGCTAAATGTGATAATTCTGGTACAGAAGCATCATATACACCTCTTCTTTTTAATCCTTCTATTAAATTACTTATTCTAGTAGTAATTCTGTCTAATTCATCAGCTTGGTCTTGATATAATGTAAACTCAGGTATAGGAACACTGGTTTCGTTGGTTCGTATTGCTACTAATGAATCAGGACAAGGAAAAAATTTTTCTAATCCATAAGGGTCATCATCTTCTGCTAATATTTCGTTGTAACCTTTTGATACAAAATATCGTTTTTCTTTGTATTTATCCCATATTTCCCATACTTCTGCACGAGAAAATACCTCAGAATACTCTTCATTATAGCCTTCAGTAGGTTCTGGAGACCAATTTAGGGGTATATTGGATGCATTTTTAAAGCCTTTTTCTATTAATTCATCTCTTGTAAGTAAGTGCCTTCTTGCTTTCCAATATACATCTTCTGGTCTTTTTGCTGGACTTTCTCTGTAATCTTCCCAATTTATGTACTCAAAGTAACATCTTTGGTCTGCAATTCTCTCTTCTTCTTGGTCAATCATTATCATATTGCCAAATTCATCTAAGGATTCTACTTGTATAGTTTCTTTTACAAAAATAGGCTCATATACTACCCAAACTACCCCTCTTCCTGGTAGTAAATAGTCCTCTAATGCAGCTTTTATTGGTTTATCTGCTGAATATACCTCATTTCCGTACTGTAATGCTCTTTCTAGCACTATAGCTACTTGTCTTGTAATAGGGTTATTATCGCTATATCTTCTACGCACATCTGGTTTAGGCATACGAGCAAATAATGCACCTTTCATAGTTTCTGTGTTAGACCATAGGATATTAAACTGCTTATATAACCCTGCACCAAAGCTATCTGCACTTCTATCGTCTCTATAACGTGCTACAACAGCTCTTCCTCTGTCTCTCCAATCCTTTTCAGTTTGGTCGGCACTTTCTAATTCCATTTGCCAGTATTGTGCAGTACCTTGCACTACTTCCATTTCTTTTCTAGTTTCTGCCATAAGTTCCTCTTATTTTTTGAACCATAGTGCCATCTCTATTTATTACATTTTTTAATCTATTTACTAATTCCATGTGTTCTTCTATTGTAAGTTTTTTATTGTCAGGGTATCTAGTAGTGTATGGCATAGTATCAAAATAGTTTCTATCTTGTGCCATATTATATAATTTATCTTCGTCTATTATTACATCCCCTCTTTCATTTTTAAGAGGTTCTCCAAACTCATCTAATTTAGCTACATACTCTCCAGAAATATTATCATATCCTGGAACTGTGTATAATCTATCTGGTTGTTCTGGATTTACTGCTCCTGTAGTATAAACAGTAGTAGGTGTGCCTTTTTCATCAAACATAAGGTTATTATTAATAGAATCTTGATGATACTGCAATAAATTATTTTCTCTTTTTAACATATCTGCCATCATTAATCTTTCTTCTTCGGTCATTAAGTTCCCAACGTCTGTTTAAGCATTTGTAATCTCATAATTTCTTCATCTATTTCTTGTGGGGTCATAAAACTACCCATAGGACTTATTCTTTCTACAGGTGGTGTATAAGGTTGTTCATTTCTTAATGTAGGGTTCATACTATCAGGCATAGGAACTCCTCTTGTTCTATCTGCTTCCATAGAAGGGTCATTCATCATACCTTGTTCTGCATTTGCCATACTCATATTATTTTGCCTTAATCCTTGAATCATCATTAATCTTTTTTCTTCTTCTGTCATGGGTCTGTCATACATTCTGGGGTCTACTTGCATATTATATCCTTTTTTCTGGTTTTCTAAGTTGTTCTCTGTCGTGTATATCCATCATTTCATCTAGTGTTGGAGTACGCAGTAATTCTTTCATAATATCTGGTTCTTTTTCTTTTGGTTTTATATTTTTATAAGACATAGCTAAATACCTAAAACTATCACTACCATGTGATGCCCAATTGTGTAAAGGGTTTCTTTTGAATACTCTTTTAACATCATCCCATTCTCTTTGATAATTTCTCAAAGCATTAATACCATTTTCACATCTCTTAACATCAAAATAACAATTTTGCAACAATAATCTTACAGCATTGATTCCATCATCAACTTTATGGTTTGGTACGATACGAGGTCGTCTACCCATATTGATTAAAGTTTCTGCTCTAGTTCTACCTGTACCTAGTTCTCGTACTTTAGCATCATGTGGCAAGTAATCATCACCCCAGTATTCTATTTGCATCTCATCCATTACTTTTACATAGTGGTCTAATCCAACTCCTGCACTTTCATAATAATCAAATATTCTTATCTCGCCCATAGTAACTTGAAAAAACCATAAAGCACAACTATCAGATATTCCTAAATCCCATGCTACATGAACAGGTAAGCTAGGGTCTCTTTCTACTTTTGTAATTCGTCCTTCTTGTTCTGCTTCTATAATTAAATTACCATAGTATGAGCCTTTAATAGCAGCTGCCCATGAACACTCAAATTCTTGCATAAACTCATCTTCACCCATTTGTTTTTTTGCAGCTTCTAATTCTACAGGGTCTACTACTCCTGTTTCACTTGCACGATAGATAGCTCTATGCCAATCAGGTTCATGTTTAGCATCTTCATATAATTGCCAGAATTGATTTCTACCTTTTGGTGTACCAATAAATATTGCCCACCCTTTTCTATCGGTTAATGCAGGTCTTATAACTTCTGACCACATTCTAGGAGACATATCTGCATACTCATCCATAACACAACCATCTAAGAAAATTCCTCTCAAGGCATCTGGGTCATCTCCTGCACCATACAATCGTATACGACTACCATTAATTAAATCTACTCGTAGTTCGGATTGGTTTACTTTAGTACCAGGAATATTTTTTGTATAATATAATAAATAATCCCAAGCCACAGCTTTTGCCTGTCGGTAGTACGGAGCAATGTATGCGTATCTACCATCTTTTCTTTCTGTTTTTATTTCTAATGCTTTACGTAATATTTCTGTTATAGCATACACAGATTTACCCCAACGTCTGTGTGATACACAAATCTTAAATCGTTTATCATTTTTATGTAAGTCTGCTTGTTGTGGTCTGGGTGTGTAAGGAATGGTTATGTGCATATTACCACTTTACTTTGTTAGCCCAGAAAGCTGCACTCATTTTTCCTTTTGCTATATTTTTTGCATGTCGTGCTTTAAATGATTTGGAGCGAGGTGTATTTTTTTTATCACCAGATACTCCTTGTTGCCCAAAACGTATTAGTTTTTTTTTACCATTTTCTGATGCTAATACTACATGAGATTTTGTAGGATGTTTAGGTGTGCGTTTAGGTTTATTAACACCATCTAACTTTACACCTTTATAGTCTATACTCATGCGTTTTTAGCTTTTACCTTTGCCTTTTTTGACAAACCACTAAAGTGAAATAATTTAACACTAGTTTTACCATGTGTCTTACCAGAGTGTAAATCTCCGTTAGGCATTTTATGGGTATTGCCTTTAAACAAAGAACCATCTCTTTTATAATGTTTTACACCCTTCATGATTTTTTCTTTGCTTTCTTTTTACCCATAGTACCGATTACTACTCGTACTTTTTTCTTCATAGGTTTCTTAGTAGTCATTTTTTTATTATTATATCCGTATGCCATTATGTACTCCTTTTTTTCTTTTTTATTTTATTTGCAATTTTCTTAAAGATGCCTTTAGCTGGTGCACCCTTTTGTCCTACTTTACGCATCTTCTCACCAGACCCTGCTGCTATACGTTTTCTTTTTGCGTTAATATTAGAATATAATCCTCGTCTAGCCATGCGTTAGTTTCTCCTTTACTACTTCAGCTTCAATCGGTTTCTTATCATCTAAATTAAAACTTACTGTTATATTATTAGGTAATCCTTCATGCTCTACAGTTTCTCTAAAACCTGCCTTTGTCTTAGCTAAAAATATTGCCGAGATAGTATCACCCTTCATAGCTTTCTTATACAACTGGCTACCAATAGACATTACCAACTTCTCTTTACCAGCATCTAACTCATGCCTAAAATATTTCCTGAGGGTAGTAACATCACAATTCATTAACTTAGCTATCTGTGCCTGATTTAATCCAAACCCAACAGCCAACTCTACTTGATGCCTGTTCTCTTCATTTAGTTCAAACTTAGGTCTACCACCTTTAATTGCTACAGTCATACAACAACATATAAATAACTAATCACCATATGTCAAAACCTTTTTTGTTTTTTATAGTTTTACTAGCAGTAAACACTTATTTTATACCCCAAAATTATTTAGCCAATAGGTTGCAAGGTGTTGTTTAGTATGTGGGTACTATATGCCTTTAGATTAGCACCAGTACCACCCCACATCCGTTTATTGTAAAAAAAATCTAAAAATAAAAATGTCAATGAACCTTCTATCCTGGAACAAAGGTAGAACAAATATATTATAGAACAAATGTAGAACAGCTGCAAATAGAACATACATAGAACATAAGTTCTCATTTTGTCCTGTGTTCATATAAAGATTACAAGGTAGTTGCTTATGATTATACCTATATGTATCAATATGCTCATAACTTGGATATAAAGCCCATAGGGTTATTATGCCACTAATTAAGGTATAATGTAGTTAAACTCTTTTTTATCTGATGAGATACACATTTATTTAATAAATGCCATATACTCTAATACTCCTAAACATTACTACTAATATACTATTTAACTTTTAACTTTATATTCTTATATTGTTATAG
>Ga0222716_10000763_pt1 | contig 27676 bp, 36 predicted proteins | sample C33_13DmetaG_FD_165044 | JGI IMG/M metagenome (GOLD analysis project Ga0222716, IMG submission 165044) | Estuarine water microbial communities from San Francisco Bay, California, United States - C33_13D | ecosystem: Environmental > Aquatic > Marine > Unclassified | place: USA: California... | reverse complement strand
TAATCCACGGCCAGACAACGACCCAGAAAATGTAGAAATATTTATTGGATTTAATTACGACATATTTGCTGATCGCAGATTAACAACTAATGTTGGAATTTCTGGCACAGCGTTTTCTGGACTTTCATCTTTAATTATTAACACAAATTTAGATGTAAATGGCGTTGGTGGTTCAGGAGGAATTGGGGATGAAATTGTTCAGCTTGATCCTGCTGTAAGTGGTATCTCTGGAACTGGCGGTGTTGCTGTTGATCCTGCCCAAGTTGTGACGCTGGCAGTGACGGTTCAAAATGTTGGCGGGGCAAACAAATACTTCATCGCTGGCGTTCAGCAAGACACGCTGGAATTGATGGAAAGCAGAACGTATTATTTTGATCAATCAGCAAACAGCAATTCTGGGCATCCACTCAGGTTCTCATCCACTCCAAACGGAACGCACGCTGGGGGAAGTGAATACACCACAGGAGTGACAACGTCAGGAACGCCGGGACAGGCAAATGCTTACACCCAGATAGTTGTCGCAAATTCTGCACCGACACTTTATTATTATTGTTCGGTACATAGTGGAATGGGGGGAACGGCTAACACACCACCATTTGCTTCTGTTTCCATAGAATTAGAAAATACATCACTAACAGGAGTGGCTGGCGTTGGTGGTGTTGGTGATGAAATTCCTGCTGTTCATGTGACAGGAGTTTCTGCAAGCGGTGGCACAGGATCAGTCGGCGTTGAAACTCCATCAGTCATGCCAACACCAAATGGTGTATCTGGAAATGGTGATGTAGGCTCTGAAACACCAGAGATATCAATTGCTGAAACTGGCGTTGGAAGCACAGGCGGTGTTGGAAACATAACCGAAGAAGGCACTGAAGATGCGACTGGGGTCTCTGGAACAGGAGCAATCGGTGCAGAAACTCCAGAAATGTCAGAAGCTGTTTCTGGGTTGGCTGGCAATGGCGGTGTTGGAACGTCTAGCTTTGAATTAACCAAACCTCAATCTGGCGTGGCTGGAAGCGGTGGTGTTGGTGTTGAAATTCCTGTCGCACACCCAAGCGGAGTTTCTGGTGGTGGTGGTACAGGCGCGGTTGGCGTTGAAGCTCTTGAAATATCAATTAATGAAACTGGGGTTGGTGGCGCGGGTGCAATCGGAAATTCGATATATATTGCTGATTTGCAAACTGGCGTTTCTGGAGTTTCTGGTGATGGTGAAACTGGATCAGAGGCAATAGAGACGAACAAAAATTCCACTGGTCTTGCTGGCACAGGAGCGGTTGGTGCAGAAATTGTTCAACTCTTCCCAAGCCAAAATGGAGTTTCTGGCTCTGGAGGGGTCGGATCAGAAAACATTGATATATCATCAGCAGCCTTATCAGGCGTTTCTGGCACAGGTGGTGTTGGCACAATAACTGAAGAAGGAACTGAAGAAACTACTGGAGTTTCTGGAACAGGCGGCGTAGGCGCTGAAGCAATTCAGCTAGAAATCGTTGAAGTTGGTGTGTCTGGAACAGGTGGTGTTGGTAATGAAAGCATCCAAGCGGATGCGATTATAACAGAAACTGGCGTCAGTGGCACAGGAGCAGTTGGATCAGAAACACCAGAGCTATCAATCGTTGAAACTGGGGTTGGTGGCACAGGCGGCGTTGGAAGTGCCGTTCCAGAAGAAGAGTTTGGCTGGGGTGTTGGAACGTGGGGCGATGGAACTTGGGGAGACATTGCTGGCAGGCCACATCCATCTGGTGTAAACGGCACAGGCGGCGTTGGAACGACTTCTGTCTTGCTGATAACAACTTGGGGTCAAGGTGGCTATGGCGAAGGAACATGGAATTGAGGATAAATAAATGAGTTACACAACACTCAAAGCCCAAATCCAAGATTTTTTGGAAGATGACTCGACAGAGTTTGTCGCATCAATTGACACAATAATAGCGCAGGCTGAAGAAATGGTATTTCAGCGACTGCCAAATATGCCATGTTTTCGCCAAACGTCTGCTGCGGCTAATCTTGTGCAAGGCACAGCGTCATACACAATTCCCACGGCGAGAATGATTCGACAGGTATCAATTACCGACACAAATGTTGTGACGTATCTCGACCATAGGATTGATTCTTACATTCGAGACTATTGGCCCAATGCGGCGACGCAAGGCACCCCACGAATGTACAGCACAGATAGCGCAGGAACGGCTGGGACAGTCATTACATTAGCGCCAACACCCTCTGCGGCATTGGCCTATAGCGTAGATTTTATCGCCCCTGAGACGGGGCTAAGTAATGCCAATCCAAATACTTGGATTGACACTAACGCCTCCACAGTTCTTCTTGCTGCGGCTCTGTACGAGGCTTCTGCGTTTTTAAAAGCGCCAGAAACTTTATCTCTGTATAAAACCCAGTTTGACGAAGCAGTCCAACTTACAGTACAAGAGATGCAACGTGACTACGCAGCAGAATACAATGGAGGCATATAATGGCTATCACACAAGCAATGAGTACGCTCTTTAAAAAAGACGTATTGTTGGGCGACCATCATCTCGACAGCGACAGTATTTATATTGCGCTGTATACTAGCAGCGCGACACTGAGCGCGGCAACGGATGGTTATATAACCAGTAATGAAGTTGCCAACGGCAATGGATACGCCACTACTGGTATTGCATTGACAAGCAAGGCGGTAACTGAAAACAGCACAAGCGGTGTTTTTGATGCGGCTGACCCAGAATGGACAAGCGCAACATTCACAGCCCGTGGCGCATTGATCTACAACAAGACGCTGGGCGATGCATCTTCAAACTCAAGAGGTGCAATCGCAATTCTTGATTTTGGCGGTGACTTTTCTGTTTCTGGTGGTACTTTTAAAATTGTATTCCCAGCAGCAACTGCAAACAATGCAATTGTAAGGATCGACTAAAATGGCTTCAACCTATGTAAACGACTTACGCCTCAATGAAATGGCGACTGGCGATCAGTCGGGATCATGGGGAACAGTCACAAACCTAAACTTGGAAATGATTGCAGAGGCATTTGCTTACGGCACTGAAGCTATTGCGAATGCCTCTACACATACGGTCACTGTCCCAGATGGTGCCAAGGGTGATGAACGAAGGTTCTATCTCAAATGCACAGGCGGTGGTCAGGCTTGCACAGTCACACTTGCACCAAACACCGTTTCAAAAGTTTGGATGATTGAGAATGCAACTAGCTATACTCTGACATTCACTCAAGGCTCTGGAGCCAATGTTGCAGTGCTTGCTGGTCAGGTCAAAATGATTGCCACAGATGGCGCAGGATCAGGTGCAGTAATTTATGATCTTTTGACAGACGTAAATCTGGCTGGGACAACTGTAACTGACATTATAACTGCGAACCAAGCCACCGTCGATGATATCGATTTAAATGGCAAAGTCATTACGATGACTGGGTCATCAGGCGACACAGCCACAATAACTGTTGCAGCAGATGGTGCGTTGGCAATAGCCACAACAGACGCAGCAGCAGCAGCAGCCGACATATCTATTACGGCTGACGGCACTTTTACAGCCACCGCAACAACTATCACTTTAGACAGTGCTGGTGACATCGTTCTTGATGCTGATGGTGCAGATGTAATATTTAAAGATGGCGGCACATCTATTGGTCAATTCACAAATAGTTCTAGTGATTTTGTCATCCAAGCAAATGTGCAAGACAAAGACATTTTGTTTAAAGGCGATGATGGTGGTGCTGGAATAACTGCTTTGACGCTTGATATGTCTGCGGCTGGTGCGGCTGCTTTTAACTCTAGCATTACCTCTGGCGGTGCAGCAGTCAAAGTTGCTGGCAAGGAAAGTATTTATGTCCCTGCGGCGGCAATGTATCCAAGCACGACAAACCCATGCTCTGATTTAACGCAAGTTGAAACAACAGCACTTCGACCTGATTTAAAAGTTTTGGATTTTGCTGATGGTGCAGACGATTTTGCTCAATTTACCATAGCATTCCCTAAATCTTGGAACGAAGGCACAGTTACGTTCCAGCCTTTCTGGACAGTGACAGGCACAAACACTGGAACGGTTGCTTGGCAGCTTGCGGCGGTGGCGATTACAAATGACGAAAGTATTAACACAGCTTTTGGAACACAAGTAGCTACAACTGCTTTGGCTTTTTCTGGAACATCAAATGACTTGATGGTTTCGGCAGAAAGTGGTGCTGTGACTATAGCTGGAAGTCCAGCAGCAAATGATATGTGCTTTTTCCAGATTAACCGAGACATTAGTGCTGATACACAAAGTGGAGCGGCACGGTTAATTGGCATCAAGATATTATTTACCACAGATGCGGCAAATGATGCGTAGGAGCAAAAAATGACAGGTTTTGGCTATAATGTCAGTGGTTTTGGGTCATTCCCTAGTCGTGGTTTCACTTATGATATGAGCTTTCCAGTTACTTTTAAAAATGGCGCAAGTGCAAGAGCCACTGGGCTTGACCTTAGTTCTATGCGTTCTGATCTCAATAGTTCCACCAGCGAAACTTGGGCAAATGACAGCAGGGCGCTTGATCTAGCTACTGTTAATGGTTCACAACGAAACGGTTATTATCTTTGGACAGTGCCTTACGCTGGGGATTTCACATTTCGTGCGGCGGGAGCTTCTGGTGGTGCTGGATACGGAACTGGTGGTGGTTCTGGATATGTAAGATCGATAACAGTCTCTGCTTCCGTAGGAGAAAAATTCATTATAATAGCTGGGTCTGTGGGTGGTGCAGGTGCTTATTATATTGGTGGTGGAGGTGGTTCTTTTGTTGCAAGAGAAGATGGAACCCTCCTCGTCGCGGGTGGCGGTGGCGGAGGCGGTGGAGGCTATTATAATAATACTGGTCAGCCTGTTGGTGGTATGGGAAGTGGCTATAATGCTGGGTCAGGCACCGACTCAACTGGCGGTGTTAGCAGCGGCACTAACACCAATGGGACTACACGAATAAACACCAACACAGGAAATGGCGCTCCGGGGGCTAGTAATAATATAAATACCGCTATACAGGCTGGCGCAGGAGGTTGGCTGACTGCTGGTTCTACAACTGTAACGTTGAGTGACGGTGGTGGTGGTGGCACTTTTAGCAATGGTTTTGCGGGACTCGGAACTGGTGGCTTTGGTGGAGGTGCAGGCGGACAATGGGGTTCTGGTGGTGGTGGTGGCTACACTGGTGGCTACACTGGAACTTCAAGTGGTAACCCAAATACAAAAGGTGGCGGCGGCGGTTCATATGGAGGATCAGCCGTTGGGTATCAGACAGGGTACGGAACCGTGGTCGTTTCAGTTTAGGAAAATTTAATGACAGTAACAGCAGAAGACAATGTTATAAAAAGAGATAGGCTTTTAAGTGAGCTAGTCCCACCTTTAACCAGCGCTCAAGAGCAATATAAAGTTGAACTTGAGGCTTTGTTGCCGCCTGCTCCAGAAGTAACACCGCCAGAAGTGGTGTGGCCCACGGAGCCTAGTTGATGGATAAAAGAACTGTAGCCTCTGCACATAGTAGAATTGATGATTTAAATATCACATTTGCATCCCTTCGCACAGAGGTGACCATACAACACAAAGAGTTGTTTACGAGGGTGAAGCGTCTGGAAGCAATTATGATCGGTGCCAGTGCGGCGATTATCTTGATGCTTATAACTGTGCTAACAAAAATGGGGTAAGAGCATGACTATGGAAAAGTTTCTGGCATGGAAGATTATGCCTCGATTTATGATGTTGGTGATGACGGTTATGTACATTCGTGTTATTGAGTGGTTCATGTCTCTCCCACAGGACGTTGTCAGCACTCAGGCCACTGCATTGACTGCCACTGTGACAGGTGCTATGACAGGTGCCTTCGCAGTATGGTTAGGATCAGAGAAATGATGGCACTGCTAGGGAGCCTTCTAGGTTTCGGATCATCGTTTTTGCCGTCAGTTCTGGATTACTTCAAGGCAAACCAGCAACAAAAACACCGCATTGAAATGATGCAAATAGAAACAGATCTTGCTCAAAGACGCAGCGAAATGAAGCTGGTCGAGCTAGATAAAAAGGCAGACATCGAAGAAACAAAAGGGTTGTATGCACATGACCGATCTATTGACGCTGGAGGCTTTGTCAACGCTCTCAGGGGCAGCGTTCGCCCTATCATTACTTATGCCTTTTTCGGATTGTTCGTAGCCACGAAAGTTGTGATCATGGTCAAAGTCACGCAAGCTGGTGGTGATTGGATGCAAGCAGTTGACTTGATGTGGGATGGAGAAACGTCCGGACTGTTCAGTGCGGTCTTGGCTTTCTGGTTTGGGAATCGTGCGATCACGAAGTATGCAGGGAAGTAGCCATGGGATACAAGTTAGGAAAACGAAGCCTATCAAGGCTAGAAGGTGTCAACGAAAATCTGGTAACTGTCGTGAAGTACGCCATCGGCGTTACGAAACAAGACTTTTCAGTGATTTGCGGATTGAGGACGATGGAAGAGCAAAAAGCTCTTGTCGCTAAAGGTGCCAGCCAAACAATGAAAAGCAAGCACATCCACGGCAACGCTGTTGACTTGATGGCTTACGTTGATGGTGGTCGTTGGGAGCTCAACCTTTACGACGAGATTGCTGATGCGATGAAAGAAGCTGCTGCAGCCTCTGGAGTTAAGATCAAGTGGGGCGCAGCTTGGACAGTTGACTCTCTTGGAGATTGGGAGGGCACTGCGGAGAATGCGATGAACAGCTACATTGACATTCGCAGATCACAAGGTCGTAGGCCATTCATAGATGCACCGCATTTTGAGTTAGCTTTTTAATATGACTTTTTCTCTGATAAAATATAACTCAGGGATTGTTAAAGACACCACAGAATATTCTGCTGGCAAGAATGGGCCATTTTACGTTGACAGTGATCTTGTTCGTTTTGTCAATGGTTACCCAGAGAAAATTGGAGGCTGGCAAAAAGACCCATTTTACGCATTAGATTCGGATGGGGAAACAACATCTACTGAAGCCACGCTGACTGGCATTGGCCGAAAAATGGTTTTTTGGCGAGGTGTAGATGGTACAGATCGAATAGCTGTCGGTACACACAATCATCTCTACATAATTCAAAACAACGCAATTTATGACATTACGCCATTGCGAAAAACCACGAGCAACCTCTCTAATCCTTTGGTCGTGACCAATGGCAGCACAACCATTACTATAACCGATAATTCGCATGGAGCTTCAGACGGTGATTGGGTTGTAATAAACTCTGCCACCGCTACAGGAGGGATCCCTGCAGACACGATCAACAGAATGTCTGGCTACCAAATAACTTTCATTGACTCTAATTCTTATTCCATACAGTCTCCAACAGCTGCAACAAGCGGAGCCACAGGCGGCGGCACGACAATAGACATAAAATACCTGATTGGCTCTAATGATGGATTGGGAACCCAGAGTGCTGCCCCAGCTTTGGGTTGGGGTGTTGGTGGTTGGGGCGAATCAACGTGGAACACACCAAGATCTTTGTCTTTGTCTCAAGTCAGTCTTGAAAGTTCTGTTTGGAGCTTGAATCTTTGGGGAGAAGATCTTCTTGCAACAGTTAGAGGCCATGATGTTTATTATTGGGACACATCTTCTAATGTTACGAGCAGAGCAGTTTTGGTGTCATCAATAGCCGAGGCAGCTTCTGTCCCAGCTCAAATAAGAACCTCTGTCGTTAGTTTTCCAGACAGACACTTTATAGCTGGTGGGGCCAGCGTTTACGTCGCAGCTGATGGAAGCTCTGGTGACTTGGATCCGATGTTGGTTCGATGGTCAACTCAAGAAGACTTTACGAAGTTTGCACCAACAGCAACCAACACAGCTGGCGATCAACGGTTGGAAGTTGGCACAAAAATAATCACAATGGTCAATACCCGAGAAGAAACTATAATAAGCACCGACGAGGCTATCTATGGAATGACGTTCGTTGGTGCACCATTCATATTCTCTTTTCGATTGCTGGCCACTGGAGTTGGTGCCAATGGCATAAACTCGATGATCGCTATTGATGGCAATGTATATTGGATGAGCAACAGATCTTTTTACGTTTATGATGGTGTTGTCAAAGAGATTCCTTGTTCCGTAAAACATTTTGTTTTCGACAGAATGCAAGGCCGTTATTTCGACAAGACTGCAGTCGGTCATAATGTTGAATTCAACGAGGTCACTTGGTTCTATGTCTCTGACCAGAACACAGCTGCTGATGATCCTGAGCCAGACAGTTATGTTTCTTATAACTATGCTGAAAATGCTTGGTCAATTGGATCTATGGACAGGACAGTCTGGAATGATGCGTTTGGCTCTCGAGAAAAACCATTCGCATTTGATGCAGGTGGTCATTTGTATAATCAAGAGACAGGCACAAGCGCAGATGGCGCAGCGATGAATTGCTTCATTGAAGGCTCGCCAAGAGAAATAACGACAGAAGGCAACAATCTTTATATGGTTGACAGGATAATCCCAGATATTACAATGGGAGCCAACAGCACAGTTTCAGTTTTCATGAATACTCGCAAGTTCCCGAATGCTTCCGAGACTTCCAAAGGCCCATTCAACATAACCTCCACAACTGAAAAGATCAGCACCAGAGCAAAAGGTCGTCAGATAGCTTTAAAGTTTCAAAGCACAGGAACCCAAGACGAATGGCAGCTTGGAGACTTTAGAATTGACTTAAGACAGGATGGCCCAAGATGACACAGCCAGCAGCCCCACTAGCAGTCTTAAGGTTGCCAACTCCTCCAGAGGAGTATCACCGGAGTTATATGGCACGCTTGACCAACACAATCGAGTTAGAAAAACAGGCAACTTATTTTGCTAACTCAGCAGGTCTGAATTCAGCCATAGAGCAAGCTGAAGCTACAGCGTGGTTCATTGGGTAATGGCTAACAACTATAAAAACGCGAAAGTTGATTTGACGGGAACAGGAGCGACTGTCCTTTATACAGCTCCAAGCGCGACTACCACATTAATCAAGTCATTGCTTGTTTCTGAAGATAGCGGCAATGCTGACACAATCACCGTCACAATCACAGACGCAGCCTCATCTCCTGCGACTTTCTCTTTATTTAAAGTCAAGGCTGTGGGCGCGAATGCGACTGTTGAGCTTTTGACGCAGCCTTTGGTTGTTCAAGAAGGTGAGATAATAAAAGTCACCGCAGCCACAGGAAACAGGTTGCACGTTGTGGCATCATTGCTGGAGATAAGTTAATGATTTACTACTCACGCAATATAAACTAAAATTAGTCAAAGGAATCTTTCATGGCTACAGCAGGTGCATTGACAGGACTGACAGGCGAGACAACTGAAGAGGAGTCTGTGCCTGTTGAATATGGCGTTTTCCAAAACACTGCAGTCACTCAAGATCCCAACATTGACCTCCAAACAATGTATGGAACTGCGGCTGTCCCAACTCTGACTTGGGTGACCCAGATCCAAACAGGTGAGCGGAGCTTTGATCCTAGTAGCCAGTTCGACAACTCGATGCTTGAGGATTATCAAAAGCTAGTCGACTCTCAAGGCCAACCAACAGGCATGATGGGTCCAGGACAGATCAGCAAGCAAGTCACCGGAGACACTTTGAGCCAGCTGGGGCAGACAGTTGGAGCTTCTGCAGGGGCAGCTTTGGTTGATCCATACATGTCTGGGGATTCTGGGGCCAAGCTGTTAGCAGGAGCCAAAGGTGCATTCAAAGATCTTCCCTCCGAGTTAGTTGCGGACAGCACCAAGGCAGGGTACAAAATTTTAGAGACTGGGTTGTCTGACAATGCAGTTTATTACCCAGAGCTTTCGAACAAAGCAACAGCCGCAGCAACTGGCAATGAGGCTGCTTATAATGCACTCAAAGACAGCTCAGAAGTTGTCAATGGCAGGAGAGTTTATGAGGCTGGTGCGCTTGAAAACTTGGAAGGTGTTGAAAGCAACATAGCCGCAGAAGCAATAACATCATCTTCAACAGCCCCAACATTCTTCGAAGGTGTGGGCAACAGGCTTTGGGGCGAAGGTGCCAAGGCCAACTGGACCTCAGCTGGTGGTGCTGGGTTGATGGCTTTTGGCGTAAACCTGCTCATGGGCAGGAAGCCTAAAGAGGCAGCTAAGTCTGCAGGGGCTTCAGCAATAGGCATGGCTCTGGGAAATGCTATCCTTCCAGGATTTGGAGGGGTAATTGGCAGCATGCTGGGTGGTGCTTTGGGTGGCAGGGTAATATGCAATGAGCTGATGCGCCAAGGCTTGATGGATAGGAAGAGCGTGATCCTTGACTATCGATTCACGAGAGACTATCTTTCCCCGCAGCACGTCAATGGTTATCATATCTGGGCAGTGTGGATGGTCAAGCAAATGCGCAAAGGCCGCTTTGTCGGTTTGTGGAAACACCTAGCCCAACACAGGTCGAATGAGATTGCTTACATATATGGCCAGAGAACCAAGCCAGACTATCTAGGCAAGATTTACCGGAAGATATTAGAGCCAACATGCTGGGTTGTTGGTGCGTTCACAAAAAAGACAGACTGGTCTGTTCTTTACAAAACCAAGGAGGCTTAAATGGCCGAACAAATGCCTGATATGCGTGGAGCGAATATGGATGCTGGAATGGATCCGAGAGCACGCGAAGCGATGATGCAGCCGGACGAAGAGATCGCAGCAGTTCTTTTGGCTCGATTGTCGAACATGTCTCCTGAGGAGCTTGGTCGTCTGGACGAAGCGATCACTCCTGAAGTTGCTCGGATCCTAATAAAGTTGATCCCAGAGCTGGCGCAGCTTATAGAAGCGGTTGAAGGGCAACAAGCAGCTCCGCAACAAGCAGCTCCGCAGATGGGTGCTTTGGGCGGTATGTGATGGATGTTCGGAGAGCTGGGCCACTCGATATTTCGGCGATTATTGCGCTTCTTATGGAGATGCATAAAAACACCGAGATTCCCGTCTCACCGATAAGCAGTGAAAAGCTGGTCGCCAAGATCAGCGAAGCAATACACAGAGGCATAGTGTTCGTGGCGATCGACGAAAAGAACAAAATATCAGGATCAATCGGAGGAACAATCAGCACTGACTGGTGGTCTGATGAAAGGCATCTTTCTGATATGTGGTTTTATGTCTCTGAGGCTAGCCGAAAGACCAGAGTTGCTTATGAATTAGTCAAAAATTTTATTGGCATGGCAAAAGAAGCAAAAGTTCCTGTCCGATTGGGGCATGTTTATTCCGGCGATATGGATCGCAAAGACAACTTTTTTGAAAGACTTGGCCTAGTAAAAGCTGGGTCTTTATTCGTGGGGACGTAAAATGGGCGCTGCATGTCAAAGCACAACAACAACACTTCCTTCTTCTAGCTCAACTCTTTCAGGCACAGAAATCCCAGAATGGGTATCAGCTGGTGGCCGCATACTTTTCGACCAAGCGATGGAGTTGGCCAAGAGCGAATACCCAGAATACACTGGGGCAAGGATAGCGTCTTACACTGATCCGGAAACTGGCGCAGTTAGCAAGCTAACCCCAGAAGAGCAACAAGCGATGGGCATGCTTTCCGGAGACAATGCCACGAAATACCAAACTTATTTGGACACTGCTTATGATGCTGCGAAAGGTCTTGGCCAAGGTTACACCAAACAAGACTACGACACTCTCATGGGCTCTGACTTCAGCTTAGAATCAGCTCAACCTTTCTTAGACATATATCAAGGCGCAGCAGACGCAGGAGTCCGAGAGGCAGAGCGGCAAACAAGACTCGGACAGAATGATGCCAGAGCTGCAGCTGCCAGAGCAGGAGCATTCGGTGGCTCAAGGCTCGGTATACAAGAAGCTCTTTTAGGCTCAGAAGGTGCTATGGTGGCGGGTGACTTGCGAGCCAAGGCAGCAGCCGAAGGATTAGGATTCGCAGCCAGCAGGTTTGACGCTGATAGAGCTGGCAGGATGGCCGCAGAAGACAGGCAACGTCAGGCTTTCGAGACTGAAGAGGCTTCAAGAGTTCGGGAGGCAGAGGCTTTGCAGTCTTATGCTCCGATGGTACAAGGATTACAAGAACAAGCTGCAGCTGGCCTCTTAGGGGCTGGGGAGGCTCGTCGGAGGCTAGACCAGACAGCTCTTGACTTGGCATTCGCAGACTACACAGAACAAGCTCAATATCCCTACCAGCAACTTAACTTTGCTCTCGGTGCACTCAAAGGCGTTCCGTATGAGCAGAGACAATTCTCTTTGCAGCAAGGTGAACAGACAGCTCAAGCACCATCAATATATGGCCAAACAATCGGTGGACTAGGTTCTCTGGCCAGTGCTTATTACATGGGTAACAGATAAGGAGCCGACATGGAAGATGAAGAAACAATCGGAGCAGCTGGAACCAGCTACGCTGACCTTCTCGGAATGTCGCAAGGTGCTTTGAATCGCTTGGGTGGAAAAGACTTGATGGAAGATGCCATTGAGATTGCTCGGGAGATATCTCCTGAATACAAACCCATTGATCCTGCTCTTTTGGCTTTTCAATTCTTCACTAACATGGCAGCTGAAGCCTCCAAGCCAGGACAAACAGCTCTGGGCGCAGCTTCAACAGCCTCATTAGTCCCAGCACAATACCTGATGAAAGACGCAATGGCCAAGCGCGAAGCTGAAGCCAAGCTTCCTGCAACTGCCATCAACATAGCCAAAGCGATCAAGCCACCCAAGGCTACAGGCTCGTCAACAATCAAAACATACGAGCTACAAAAAGACATTCCTGGACTCGGCAAAGCAGGAGATAGGCTGACACTGACTAATCCAGACGCTGCAGCTTTGGCCCAAATGGATCCCGCATCTATAATTATTGCCCCTACAACAGCCAGATCAAACGTCAAGGCGATCGGCTCTGGATCACAGGCTATTTATATGCCTGAAGATGAAGCAAAAGCCTACGTTTCTTCTTTGGGTCTTCCGGAGGACAGTGATCGGTATGATTATTTTGTTGATTATCTGACAGCTCAAGATGATGAGCAGATTGGAATGCCGATAATCAAAGGTGACAGTTACATTGCTCTCGTCCCGCAAGTCACCAATGGGGTTGTCACCAATCTTCTCCAGAGCCCAGTTCAAGGCTCAACTCCTCCATTCGTAGGCTACAGAAAGAAACGTCTTGAAACTCTTGCAAAATCTCAAGACGGGTTTATAGACAAGCGAAATGCTGTTATTCCGAGGGTTGAAGGCTTGATGGAGATGATCCGTTTGGGGAGAGTTCCGACTGGTGGCTTTCAAGATGCCACGCTTGGCCTCCGGAGTTTCTTGGTTGATGTGTTCAATGCTGATGCACCTTTTGTTGCCAACCAACAGACTTTGCAAGCTGCATCCAACTTCTTGGCCCCGAAAATGCGCCCTATTGGGTCTGGCTCAACTTCGGACATGGAATTCAAAGCATACCAAAGAGCTATTGTTGATCTTGGAAATACAGAGCTTGCCAACTACATCTCTCTTTACACGTTCAAGAGATCTGCAGAGCTTGGGGTGTTGTTGAACGACATAGAGCGTGACGCATTAACCTCTGGAAAGTACAGCTCAACTGCTGCCATAGGCAAAAAGATGAGAGAAGTCGATCCTGGAATATTCGAGAAATATACAGGTGACCCCGATAATGCAGCTGAATTGCGAGCTTGGTGGGATTCATTGCCTTCTGGAGCTGTTGCTGTTAATACTGGCTGGCTAAGAGATGGCTCTGGGAGCTTCTTAGATGATTATTATGTCGTGAAAGATTGGCAAGGGGACTGATATGGAAGAAGAAAATGAATTCGTACTTCCAGGAGCAGTAGGCTCCAATCAAGGAAAAAGCAAGCCTCTGCAAGAGAAAGAGCTCGCAGAAGAAGATGACTCTACGCTTTTGGAAAAAGTCCAAGAGATCCCGTCTGCCCTGATAGATGCTGCCACTGGCGAAGGCCAAGAGATTGAATTCCCAGAGATCCCAGAAGCCTCTGACATGGGTGGGGATGCTCCTGGATTGATTGAAGGGTTGATCCCCAACATAAAAATATTCCTTGCCAGAGACGATGTCGGCAAGAGCGAAATAATGGAAAAGTCTTTCAAAGGTGACGAGCGTTGGGGCGGTAGATTCCAAGACAAGTTCGGCAATCCTATGATTGTCTGGAATGGACAGCCTTATTACGTCAATAAGCCAGGATTTTCTTCGCAAGATTTTGGGACATTTGTTGGCGAAACAATCAAGATGCTCCCCGCAGCTATGATCAGTGGAGGGCCAACTGTCCTTTCAACAATATTTAGAGGCATCCCAACCTATGCAGCCACTGAAGCTGGATCCCAAGCTCTTGAATCTCAGCTGACTCCAGAGACAACCAAAGCGAAAGATAGATCAGCAGGTGATATAGCCACAGACGTGGCCACTGCGACAAGTGTTGGGGTTGCCGCAGACGTTGTGTTGCCACCAGCACTTAAGCTCGCAGGCAGGGCAGCTATGGCTCCTGTCAGGGGAGCAGCTAACGTCGCTGGAGTTCAACTCCCCCGATTCATGCGTCCAACGCCGAATCAAAGCTCCCCCTACATAATGACTCAGGGCCAAAGGTCTGGTGAGTTGCCTAATACTGAGACTGGGCAGCTGGACACTTTGGCTTCTTCGGATCTTGCACGTGAAGACATTTTGCGCAGATCAGCGGGAGTAGATGCTGGAGCCAGCGACCAGCTCAGAGGATTCGACAGGCGTCAGCTGGATCAGATCCGAGGGGATGCTGAAGATCTTCGGTCTAGGATGGGCTCAGGCGACCCAATGGTCACCGAAGCAAAGGACACTGCCACAGCAGCAGCTGAAGGAATACAATCGGCAGCTCAGAGAGCAGCGCAAGAAATAAAAACACGAGCAGGTCAATCTTACAAAGCTGTTGATGAGGCTGCTAATCAACCAGTTCTTTCTCAGCGTGGATTGATGGAAACTGCCAGCGACGCTATAGCGATGTTGCGCAAAGAGGTTGGGCCAGCGATGCGTGCTGAAATGCCTAATCTTTCCAAGCAGATGAAAAAGCTAGAAAAGTTAGTCAAAATAGCTAAAAATCCAAACTTCAAAGGTGCACCGCTGAAGGCTATTGACGACTACCAAAGAGCTTTGAACATCCAGATCGAAAAAGCAATGTCAGTTGGTGGCAATGCTGCTGAAGGTCGTGCACTGACAATGCTCAAGAATCAGCTTAACGAAGCCTACAACACCGCAATAGAGCGTGGGTTGATGTTTGGGGATCAAAGTGTAATAGATCAGCTGCAGCAATCTAGGCAGATTTACACGAAGTATATGGGCCTGACCGGAAAACAAAGCAGCAAGAATCCATCAGTCCGAGCAGCCAACAAGATCTTGGAAATGATTACGAACACAGAAGCCAACCCCAAGCAGGTGGTCGGGGCATTGTTCGGTCATAACAAGTTCGCTCCAGCCAATGCGGTTCCAACTGTCATCCGCAAGCTCAAGTCAACTCTCGGGGAAGGCTCTGCAGAGTACCAAGAGATCATTGGGCTGATGAAAGACGCAACTCTTGAAAGAGCTTTCGCTGGCACTGGCAGGTCTGGCGTAACAAGAACGAACATCGTGAACAATTACAAAGACGTTTTCGGGAAGAACAAAGCTGTCATCAATGAGCTTTTCTCGAAAGAAGAGCTCGCACAGATAGCTAAGTTCCGCAATGACGTAATGCCAACGCTCTGGGCAGAGATAAAACTCAACCCATCTGGAACAGCCACCACCATATTGGGGGAACTAGGCAGGGGTGGTCTTTTGAATACTGTTTCCGCGGTTCCTGGAGCTGGCGGCGCAGTCAAAGCAATTGAAGGTGGTTTCGAGCGCAGGGAAGTTCAACGGATAGTTCAGCAATACCTCGACAGAGCCAAAGCACCTCTCTTCAGCACAGCAATCCAAGCTGAGGCCAAACCAGAAGTTATCGAGACAATCAATCCTCAAAGCTCCCCAGCTTTGCAGAGCATAATTGAAGGGTTGTCCGCAGAGGATAGGGCAGCTCTGCTGTCAGAATAGATGATTGATCCTGTCACAGCCTTCGCTGCTGCCAATGCCGCTTTCAAAGGCGTCAAAATGCTTGTCGGTGCTGGCAGGGAAATACACGATGTTTCTCAACAGCTTGGTGCATGGTATGGCGCAGTCGCAGACATCACTCGTGCGGAGTCCCAACGCAAAAATCCAACTTGGCTAGACAAAAAGACTCATGGCTCCGAAAACATCGAGCAAGAAGCCATGGACATCATCGTTCGAAAAAAGACTTTGCTTGAGAAAGAAAAAGAGATAAAATTTATGTTAGATTACAGGTTCGGATTGGGAACCTACGACGAGATGCTTGGAATGCGTCGGAAGATACGCGCTGATCGGGAAGAGACAGTTTACAGAGCCATGGAGGCAAAACGTCAGATTCAGAACAATATGGCCATAGCTGCACTTTCGCTAGGGATCATATCAGTGTTAGGGGGAGGGATTTATCTTATTTACTTGGGGATCAGCTGATGTTAGCGAGTTTGATTGTTTCTGTGGCGTTGGCAGGAGTCGCCAACCCGACACACGTTCAATGTCACCTTTGGAAAAGAATAACAGATCCAAATACAGACCAGAAAATCTGTGTATACCGATTCACCGCAGGTTTCGGTGGGCTGGGGTATCATTACCCAACCCAAAGTTTCTCTGAGTGCCCTAAAGTTTTCAGTTGCGTTTATGAAAAGAAAGACAAACGCCCAACCCTAAATGAGATTCTTGATGGGCTGAAAGGTGGATTCTAACAAGCTATCACATTGGCCAATTCAATCCAATCTTCAGACGACATGTTGCCTTGCTTGTGCCACGTTGCCATTTCAACAACATCTTTCTTGGCGGGTCTTTCTAGCAGCCTTTTGCCTTTCTGGCCATCAATCAATATCATGAAGTCTCTGCCAATGCGGAACAAGAACCAACTCTTGCCACCTTCAATGATGTGTTGTTCTGCCCAGAATGTTTGACTTGATCTCAGGCCACTGGTGAACCTGCCTCTTTTGGCCCAGTCTTCGATATATTTCAGCTCTATCCACCCAGACTTGCCGTCCAAAATATAATGAACATCTGGCATGCCACGCATGACTCTGTTCTCAACACGGTACATTTTTAGCGGAAGGTTGTTCCGCAACAATGCCCAGAAACTGCTCTCACTCATCATTATTCTCCTTGATCCATTTTTCCAGCTTAATCCTCCCGCCTGTCAAATTCTTAAAGGCTTCGTCAAGAGTTTTATTAGTAAATTCTCCTGTATCAAGTAATTCTAGCTGCGCCCTGTAGATTGCATTTAAGGCTTCTTTGACGTTTGCCGTTGTTTTATCTACAGTCATAATTTCATGATGCATCACTCCTCCGACAAGAAAAAAGACATCGGATCTTTGGTCACAACATCTGCTAGGTTCTTTTTGTCCCGCAGAGCTTTGATGATCTTTGAGTCAATGGTCTTGGGACTCTCGATGTCGATGTATGTTACGTTCTGGGTTGTGCCTATGCGGTGGCACCTGTCTTCCGACTGAAGTCTTGTTTCCAAGTCGAAGCTGTTGGAATAATATATCGCGTAAGATGCAGCTGTCAGCGTCAAGCCAATGCCGCCCGACTGGGGTTGGCCGATGAAGTAACGCACACTAGGGTCATTCTGAAAGCTGTCAACAGCTTTGGCTCTCATGTCATTCGACACGCCACCATGGTAGCTCACAGCCTTGTGGCCCAACATCCGTTCGATCTGCGCTATGTCGGCTCGGAAGCGCGCCCAGATTATCACCTTGGCATCGATGTTGCCCAGCAAATCCTTCAGAGCCTCAAGCCTAGGATTCTTGTCGTCTATGGGTCTTGCTTTCTCTTCGGCAGGAAACCACCCACAAACTATCTGTTGCAGTCGTAGCAGCCTTGTTATGGCCTCCTGTGCGTCTATTACGTCACCTTCCAGCTCAACCACGAAGTCTTTTTTCAGCGAATCATACAACTTGCGCTGCTTTGGCGAAAGATCAACAAAATGACGTTGATATATTTTGTCCGGCAAGTCCAAGCAATCTTTTTTCAAAACTCGGAACGAGTGGCCTTCAATGCTTTTGGTCAGCTCGTCCATATATTGATAAGAAACGATCTGCTTGTTTTCGTAGCCTCCCATGACGCAGTACCTTGCCCTGAAAGAATAAAAGCTGTCGTATCCGAGGATGTAAGGATCGAGAAATCTGAATTGGCTGTACACATCCTCTGGGCCTTTGGTCACTGGTGTGCCTGTCATGATCCTGCGATACTTGGCTTGCTTGGCAAACTTGTGGATTGTTTTGGTGCGCTTGGCTCCTGGACGTTTGATCCGAGAGCTTTCGTCCACCACCAAAAGAACCTTGTTGCTCAGGAGGATCTTGTTCATCAATGCCACAGCTGTTTGGCTTACAAAAGCCTCAACATTGAATGAAAATATCTTCAGTTCATCTTGCCCAGATAATATGTCGTCAAACTTGGCTTTGTCTCTGGACTTCATCCCCGAATAATAATATGCCGACGAGTGGTTGCACCACTCTGGCATGTGGTCGGGGATCTCTTTGTTGAGCCAGTTGCGGTGCACCCCATTGGGCGCAATGACGACCAAAGCAGTTATCTCACCAGAAGCATAAAGATACGCAGCATTGTCGATTATGACTTTGGTTTTGCCTGTGCCCTGCTCCATGAGCAAAGCGAAAGACTCTTTGTCCCGACTCATGTAAAATGCTTTGCGCTGGTGATCGAATGGCTTGGTCTTGAAAAGGAAGTCACCCAGATCTTTCGGAGCTGAAGCCTTTTCTTTGCGAGTCAATTCAGCTTGATGCATTGTCTCAATATAATCGTCTAGGATGGGCGAAGCAGCCTCCGACCACACCGCCCTAGGCCAATGCTTGTTGATGTGGCTTATGTTGGCTCCAGTTGGCGCAAACAACAAGTCCCTGCCAACCCACTTCTTGAATCCTGGCAATGCCGCCAATTTCTGGATAGCATCACCATCTAGCTTGACTTTGGCTAGGCAGAACCTGCCATGAGCTTTGTCTATTTCCATGGTCGTAATTTTGGCCTCACTTTCTTTGGCTTGGTTAGGTTATCAGAATAGAAAACATGGCTCCCTATCGTCATGGCAGGATACATCTCTTCAGCCCAAACAGGCGAAACGCTAGTGGCATGGTAGTGGTAATAATATCCACCCCAATATTTCTCACCAGTCTTGTGATTGAATATGGCATCCTGAGCGAACATTTCTGCATCAGCCCACAAGTCACCGTCTGTCGGAATTCCAGCCCAACCATTGGGGCTGACGAAGCTGAATTGATTAGGTTGCATGACAACGCCACAAATGGTGTCAGGGAAGCGATCAGACTCAACCCTATTCATTATGACCTCAGCAACAGCTCTTTGACCGTTGAGTGGCTCTCCACGAGCCTCGTGATAAAGAGCTAACGACAAGCAAAGTTCCGCAATCATTGTGGTTCCCTCCAAACAAAATAAGTTTTGTAGTCGCCAACATATCTCATCATGTAATAGTTGTGACTGTTCATAGCTGCGGAATATGTCATGCCTTTATATTCCACCACACGTTTTATTCCCTCGCCAATTTTAATTATTTCAGTTGCCCACATGGTTGTCTCCTCGCAGGTTCAGCTTGGCCAAAGTCTCCAGAGGATTGTCTAGCATTTCAGCCAGACTAGATTTGTAAGATTCACGGCAAGGATCGCAAATCTCAGAGCCATCAAATGGTGGCTCGTGCAGGTGGAAAGCCTCCCCGCAATTGCAGCAATCATATTCACCCATCGTCTTCTTCCTCATCTGGCTTGCACTTCGGGCATGGGTCACGATACATCACCCAGTGGAAATGCTCGCTGGGGCCACTGCCACAGCTCTCCGGACGCTCGTCCTCAATCCACCCATCAACGCAGTTGTCCTCGTCGCATTCGACTTCTCCGGAGCCATTGCAATCCTCACAATCAACCCACTCACCAACAGGCTCCAGCGTCCCACCGAAACGCTGGTACAAAGTCTTTTCAACTTTGCCTTTGTGGCCTGTGTGCTCACACTCTGGGCAGGGGATCATGCCAGCTCCCCCACTTGAATTTTCATTGGACGGTTGACAACGGTCTGCTTCTCGCCATTGTATTCTTCGTGCTTCTTGACGGTTGCTTTGAAGCTGATTGGAAAGCTCTCACCTTCACCAAGCCACTTGCCCATGTACTTGATGGTGTTGCCGTCTTGGGTCTTGATGAGGTAGATGTATGTTGTGCCCCACTGATTCTCACCTCTCCAGACGAGACGTGCTGTGCCTTGGAAGTCTAGGCGATCACCAACTTCCCCGATGAAATTGGAAGCAGCTTTTTCATCCGCGATTGCTTTGGCTTTGGCGTCGTTCACAACTGTCAACTCAGCGAGCTTCTCAGCAGCCATAGAATTGTCACGCTCGAAGATCACCTCAGTGCGCTTGGGGTTAGGCCAAGACCGCCCAGTTGAATCATCGTAAGAGCGGTGGATCTTGTACATAGCCACCACACCAACAGCGTCAACAACGAATGCTCTGCAGAAGTCACGACTGCGACGACCCCAACCAGTTGTGCCTTGGGCCCATGGGGTTGATCCTGCATACTCAACGATGATCGGAGCTTCAAGGATCACGATGCTCTGGCCAACTGCGGATGGAACGCTGTCATCCCAGTGGCTCTCACCGTCTTTGGCATAAGAGTTGTGGCCCACAACGCGAGCCATATAATTCATTTGGCCAACAGAGGAAAAATATCCACCTTTGTTGACACAACCTTTGAGGGACATGTAGAGGTCTTTGTCATGATCAGTCCAACCGATTTGCATTTTTTGTTCCTTTCTCATTTGATAGCTTAGTATCGCTCTTTCCCACCGAAAAGTAAAGAAGAAAGAATTGTTGAAAAACAAAGACCTCTACTTTTTTACTATTTAAATTTATTCACGTCACTAGCCCAAAGCACCAATGAAGCCTTCTCGTTGCCTGAGCTGGCCATCACTCCTGCCCTGACCACACGACCATATTGGTGAGCCTTGGCCAAGGCATTGCTGACCTCGGAGCGGTGGAGCCTGTCTTTTTGATCGGGGTGCGCCTCATAATAAGCCTCATCACATTCCCCTGTCGTCAAGTAATTTTCTTGCGCACGCAGGATGTCGATGATGTTGCTTTGGATCTGGGTGGCACCGTGCTTGGCAACAACAGTTGCGTTGACAGGACGATCACCTTCTTTGGGCAAAGACGCAGAAGGCGTTTCAGAGATTTTGACGCAACGCACAGCACGCCAATCAATGCGGCTCGCGTGGTTTTCATAGTTCGGCAAAGCATGCGCCAGAACCTGATCCCCGATGTCGAGGTTGAGGAATTTGCCGATGCGGTTGCCGATGAAAATTGTCTCACCTTCTTGGGTGACGCCAAAACAATTATGCTGCTGCGAGACCGACTCGATCAAGACGTGCAGCTCTTGAGTTTCTTCGATTGGTGTTGTCATTATATTTCTTTCTCAGTTTGAAGTTTAATGAGCAGTTTGAATCCATGCTCAGGGATTGGGCTCAGGCTCCAGAAGCAGCCAGAGGCTCGATCAACCAAGGATCATCCTCAGCGTCGAATTTGGGGTTGGTGACTTCGAACACGTTGTGCACCAACTTGTTTTTGTGCTTGGTCGCGTCCATTGCGATCCACTCACGGTTTTGATTATCGATGGTGGTGAAGTCACGAGTGTCGACAACGAGGAAGTGCTTGGTGATCTGGATCACGTAGACTTTGCCAGCCTCAAGTGTCGGCAGGAATTTTGAGAGCTTGGTGCGCTTCTCGAGAGACTTCCACTTGCCGTTCACACCGAACATCCGGCACGCAGCTCTCAGGTTGGAGTTGGTGATGCCTTTTGCGTGGCGTTTGCCGCGCACTAGCTTGGCAGCTTGGTATGCAGGCTCATAGGCCACACCACAAAGAACGGCGATGGCGTATGGGCCACACCATGTGATGCGCTGCTTGCCGACCCAGTCGGTGATCGGGCGTTGAGATGGAGTGTGCTTGTTCATGATAGTGCCTTTCTAAAATTTGAGGAGGTGGTGGGGCCGAAGCCCCACCGTTAGATTATGAGTGAAATTTACGGAGAGAATCCCAGTCATCAGCCAGCGAATATAAGTTGCCCCCATCGTCGGCCGAACGCTGGTCATAAAGATAAACTAAATCAGCAGCGACCAGTGAGCCGAATGTGCCTTCAGCTTCTTTTTGGCCCCAGCCAGCTTCAACGAGATCAGAGGCATCAACCCATGTGAATGGGTCGTCTTGCAAATCAGCAAGGGTTTTGCCGCCCATGTTGCCGAGGCAACTTTTGATAAGAGCAGTCATCGCTCGGGTCTGGTTGTTTGTAAGTTCCATCGTTAGTTCCTTTCTCAAACCGTCAGGGCCTCTCCCTTCCGATAAAGAGAGTATCGTCGTTATTGCCAGAAAAGGCAATCATTATTTTCAATTTTGAGTGAAATAGTTTTTATCTCAACATTTACAACATCTTACGTATCTTTTCTAGATAGATCTTTCTGAACCCATTCTTCAACACACCTTTGAATAAGTACCATTCACCCAGCTTTCCATCCTCCACAATGGGCTTGCCCATCTTTTGGTACTTGAACCTGTCGACCGTGCAGATGATTGCGCCAGTGTCATCTTCAGCTGTTACGTTCAACCAAAGGTTATTCCGATCAACTCTGCGACCACCACGTTTGGCCAAGTTGACAGCTTCATTCATATCCCTCAAATTCTTCTCTTTGAGCTTGCCGAAGAAAACGAATGTTCCTGGATTGTCCCCATCTAGGTCTTGGATGTCTGTTATGGCTGAGCCGATGTTGTGGGCTTTGGGATCTTTCTTGATGTGGCCAAATCTCCTTTCGCACTCAAAAATATCGTCATAGGGTGTCGTGCCTGTGTTCAGCAGGGTTTCTTGCCGTGGGGTCAATGGTTGGGACAGGTTGCGCCTGTTTTCTATGTCTTCTGCCATTTTGGGGCCGATGCCTTTGATCCCTATCAACCCACCGATCAATTCGTTGTCTTGGACTGACCAGTTGGCCTTGGACTTGAATTTGTCGAATGGCTTGTAAGTCAATCCCTCAGACACAACTTCCCTCAACAGCTTGACAGCTTGGTCATCATCCTTGACATTACGGAGGCAAGCAGCAGCATACTCCAGTGGGAACCTGCTCTTCAGGACACAACACCAATAGCTGACCATCCCGTAAGATATTGCGTGGCTGCGGTTGAACGCCCAAGATCCCATCGTGTTGATGTTGTCCCATATTGTTTGTGCGACGTCTTCCGGTATGCCATTCTCAGCAGCTCCAACCTTGAACTTCTCCCAGAACGTGTCAAAATATTCTTTGCCATAAGACTTGCTCATTGCTTTGCGCAGGAATGAAACATCTTCCCAACTCAGCTTGCCTATCTCCCGACCGATGGTCATGACTTGTTCTTGATAGACCACAACACCATGAGTCACCTTTGTGATCGGCTCTGTCATTGGGTGCATATATTCCGCTGGTGCTGCTCCTATGTGCCGCTTGATAAACTGGCTCGTACCACCGGAGTTGAGTGGTCCAGGACGAGCTAGGGCAGTGATGGCTGCAACGTCCTCAAAGTTGTGCACTTTCATTTGTCTGGTCACACCTTGCAGCGCGTAGCCTTCAAATTGGAATATGCCTGCATATTTCTCATCATTCAATATTGCGAATGCCTTTTTGTCTTCCAGAGGAAACTTTATCAGCTGGTCTCGCACCCAACCAACCTGATCCAAAACGTCCTGCAGGACGGAGAGTGTTCTGAGGCCCAACGCATCAATCTTCAGCAGGTTGAGGTCTTCAGCGTCTTTTTTGTCTATCTGGGCTGCACCAGTCTGCGCACTGACGGAGCAATATTTGCTGACTGGGTCTTCAGTCACCAGAATGCCAGCAGCATGCACACCAACGTGTCGTGCGTGGTTCTCCATCTTTGCCGCAACTTTCATCTGCGGGAATTTCTCCAAGACAGCCTTGCCTATGTCGAGGTCGTTGAATGTGTCGAGGATGCAGAACGCAGCACGAGAGTCACCACCACTGCGCTCGATGATCGCACCTTTCAGGTCATTGACTTCCCATGCGGGGATGCCAAGCTCTTTGGCCACTTCTGCTATTGTGCTCTTGGCTTTGTAGCGGCTGACCGTCCCGAGGTGTGCAACTTTTTCTGCACCGTACTTGTCCCTGAGATATTGGAAAACCATCTCTCTGCGGTCATCTTGAAAGTCGATGTCGATGTCTGGCAGATCTTCTCGGGTGATGTCGATGAATCTTTCGAACAACAGGTCGTGCACAATCGGGTCAACGTCAGTTATGCCAGTGAGGTAACAAACCAAAGAACCAGCAGAAGATCCACGAGCAGGGCCAACCAGCATGTGCTCTTTGGCGTAACGAATCATGTCAGCAATCACAAAGAAATAATCCTCAAATTCCTTGCTGGCAATCATGTCCAACTCTCGCTTGAGCCTAGCCGCATAAACTGGATCTTTCAGGTCAACGCCCAGTGCCGGAGCACCATCTTCGCAAAGCTCTCGCAAAGTCTTTTTTGAATGGAATGCGATCATTTGCGCAACTGGCAGATCAGCATTGCAAAGCTCTGCAACTTTGTAGGTGTTGTCGATGGCTTCTTGCGTCCCCCAAGGCACAGCAGCCTTCCACTCCCACTCATCAAGAATGTGCATGGGCCCACTGCGATCTGTACGGTTACGGCCACACAAAACCTCGTAAGCCTTTTTGTCCGATGGCTTGGGATAAAAGTTGTCGCTGGTGGCTATGGTCTTGAAGCCTTTTTGAGCAGCCCACTCAGCTGACTTCGGAGAGCTCATTGGTCCAAGCTCGACGTAAAGATTGTGTTTTTTGGTCAAAGGAAGCATCGACCAGTCTGGGTGCGATCCGGACAACATTATCACGTTTTCGCTGACATCGAACAGGTCTGAATAGCTTATGCGGGGATAATAGTAGAAATTCTCTTTGGATGTGCTGCGGGACACAAGCTCATATATCTCAGCCAACCCATCATTGTTGCAAGCCAGAAATGACATCGGATTGTCGGCTTGTTTGGAACGGTCATTGGCATCTAAGACCACAGATATCTCAACACCAAACACAGGCTTGATGCCAGACTTTTTGCAGTGCTTGGAGAATGCGACGTGGCCCCATGTTCCTGTGTCGCATATTCCAACAGCCTTGTCTTCAAAACACTCAACAACCTTTTGTATGGGGCCGTATGCCTTGCGGAACGAATACTCTGTGCGTGTCTTGAGGTTCAACATTTATATGTGTCCTTCCTTTGCGTACCAATCAATGATCCGGAGCGTTGCTTCAACATCATTCATTGACCTGTGAGAGCCTTCTATCTTCTCTTCGAAGAGCTCTTCATATATGTCGCCCAGCTTGCGCATCTTACCCCAGACTCGCTGGCCAACCTCAACTGTGCAGGTGTGCTCATAAGGCCAAGGGAAGCTTGTGACCTTGTCTAGCCTCTCAAGCTCAAATTTCAAGATCTTTCTGTCGAAGCCAAGATTGTGGGCAAACATCCGCTTGGTTCCCAAAAAGAATTCATTCAATCTGTCGAGGTGTGCGATGAATGGCTTTTGGTCTTTGAGCATGTCGTCGGTTATGCCTGTGATCTTGGTGATCTTTGGATCGAGCATGTGCTTGGGGTTGCAAAAGAATTCAAGGCGATCAACCTCAATGAGCTCTTCAGTAAGCTTGATCGCACCGAATTCAATAATCTTGGGCTGCATGTCAAGATCAGAACCTTCCGCTTTGGGCAGACCTGTGGTTTCTAGATCAAAGACTATCAGCATCTTTATTTATCCTAACGATGAATTTGAGGTCAACGCCCAGTATGTTCTTCGTGTCGAATATGACGTAATTGTAAGATCGTTTTCCTGCAATCACGGGATTGGTGTGGGAGTCGGTGAAAACTTCTTGCGCCACTTCGATGTCACGGTTTGCGAAGAACGCTCGCCAATGCACAAGATCTTCTGCACTGCAATGCATCCCTAGGTGGCTGACTGTGTTCCTTGATCCTCTTGAATCAATCCAGTTGGGGCCAGAAGTATAATCCAAAACTTCAAACTCTTTGCCGGAGAACAGGTCATAGTTGAAAGACAAGTCAGCTTCGTTGGTGTCGCGAACGCCGAAAACATTGCCAGTTGCGACAACGTGATCTTCAGCCCAATCAGTTGCCCCAATCTCTGACAACAGCTTCTTGGCTGCGATTGGATCTTTCGGGACGATTGCTATTTGTTCAATTTGGAATTTCATTTCAGGCTCCATATGGAAGGATGCACCCAGTCAGGTACTTGTGGTGATCTTTTGATTGAAGTAAAAAAGCGACAAATTCTGCCAGCCTTTCTGGTGGCGTTTCTTCGCCTGTCAACAGACCATTGAGTTGATACTGCTGGGCATGCTCTTTGGTCCAGCCACGAGTGGCAACCACTTGGTTGTCGATGTCATCACTCATGCCAGTGCCGGAGAGTTTGTTAGGGGCTATCCCAAAAACTGTTATGCCATGCTTCTTGGTCAGCTCTCTGGCCATCTGCAACGTCATGATGTGGGCAGCACCTTTGGACGCATTGTAGGCCAAAGAACAAGTCATAGGCATGTGGGCTGCATTGCTGACGATGTTGATGACTGTGCCTTTGCTTTTGATCAGTCCTGGCAAGCAAGCCTTGGTCATCATGTAGATGCCTTTGGCGTTGGTGTCCATGACTTTGTCCCAGTCTGATTCCTCGAAGTTTTCAAGCCAGTCGATTATGTTGACGCCAGCATTGTTTATCAACACGTCAATTTTTTGACGCCAGACGTCGGAAATGTCTGGACTGCGGACATCCCTGCCATCCTCAAGATTGAAGCTGATCACTTTGTGGCCTTGGCTGATCAGCTTTTCTTTCATTGCCTTGCCCAAGCCTTTGCCTGTGCCTGTGATTAAAATGTTGCTCACTTTTTCTCCTCCTTGATGAGATATTCAACCATGGCCGCATAAACGGCTGCATCATGAATTGAGTCTTTGTGTTTCAGGTTGCTGTTTGCGAACCTAGTGATCTTGACAATCATCAACTCAAAAAGATGCCAGCTGTTGTAATCGCTGACTGTGTTGAGCTGCACCCCATTGGGGAACAAGCTGATCATCACCTCTCCGACAGTCTTGTAGTTGTCGCCGTAGACTTTATTTCGCTCTCGGAATGTGTCTGCCATCTCTTGCAGAATGTCTGATGGGTCTTTAGGACTGCTCACCTTCGGCTCTCCCTTCTTGGTATGCTACATCGACGGATTCGTCGTGCTCGTTGGACTTCTTGAAAGCCTCCTCCAGAGACATCCTCAGAGCAGGGCTGAGGTCAAAAAGCCTTGCAACTTTTTGCCTGTCAAATTCAATGTCGTTGCCGATCAATCTAAGTTCCATCAGAAATTTCCCTCCTGAACCTGCAGGCAAGTTATGCCCTCATCTCTCCACATGTCAACGCAAACTTTGCGGTCTTCCAGAGCAAACCAGACTTGTTCTTTTTTGTAGTTGGCACTAAACAATTCTCGCTTAACAATGTCGTCTCTGCGCTTGTCACCTGCTGGCCTCATCAACAGATGGTTGAATGGGATGTCATTCATGTTGAGCCAACTCATGGTCACGTCTCTGAATGATTCGTCCCGAGCGGTCATTATTACAA
>Ga0222716_10000762_pt1 | contig 27716 bp, 12 predicted proteins | sample C33_13DmetaG_FD_165044 | JGI IMG/M metagenome (GOLD analysis project Ga0222716, IMG submission 165044) | Estuarine water microbial communities from San Francisco Bay, California, United States - C33_13D | ecosystem: Environmental > Aquatic > Marine > Unclassified | place: USA: California... | reverse complement strand
ATCATCAGCTAACAACTCAGTTAGTTCATCTTCAATTACACCAGTAACAAGTTTAAACTCTGGCTTTGAATCACCATCAGCAATCTCGTAACGCCAACGACCATCAGTACCTTTCTCCCATCCAGTAACCATCTTTATGTACTCTGGCATAGAACCTATATCTTCCATGTCTAGAGCTGTAAGATAATTCTTCTTCATAGCAAAACTCATGTTTGCTTCAGATCCAATTATCTGGTACCTCTTAGTCCTTGCAGATTCAATAGTTGTAGTTTGAGTAGTAAGACCTATAGTTCTAGCAGCCTGAGACTTCTTTTTTTCTTCTAATCTTGTATTCCACTTTTTCTTTTTAGTGTTATATGTTCTAAACTTAGGGAATGCTTCTCTAACATCTACAAACTGATCAAATACTTGTAGCTCAGAACCATAGACTATAAATGGATAAGCAGGGTGATGACCCAGGTCTCCTTCTTTAGTTCTAACAACTTCAGAATTTAAGTCAATAACTATAGCACCAACCAAATCACCATTCTGAGCTTCAGATATTAAAGGCTCGTTAACATATTCGTACATCTTCTCAAGCCTAGGGATCTTAGCTTTATCTAAAAGTTTTTTATTACTATCTATGAATTTCTTGTTTACTGTATTTCTATTAACAGTACCTATTCTAGACATCATTAGTTCATGCTGATCAAGGCTAGTTAAAGGCAGAGTTAAATCGCTAAAAAGGTATTTTTCTTTTATTAGTTCTACTAACTTTTTTGCTGGCTCACCTTTCTTTGCCTTCATCTTGATCGTGTCAAGCTTATCGTTAAAGTTTTCAAGTAATTCTTTCTCTGTGATGAATCCTTTATCTATAGAGTTTCTCAACTCTTTCATAAAGTAATCATTGAAGTTAAGGTTACCTAAAATACCAGTGTCAGCTTGTGTCATTAAGACAACTTTGTCTACACCTCTTTTTCTTAGGTTGCCTAAGAAACCATCAGCAGCATCCTTTGTGGTAAATGCCCATATACCTGCACCTTCCTGAAGAGAGTAAAGCAAACCTCCCATCATATTATGAGTTACACCAGTAGGACTAGTAATGTTAGCAACAATAGATTTATCAATAGCAGAAACAAAAACTTCCTGACCGTTTATTTCTTCAGGGCTAATAACATTAACCTTGCTCATGTCTACAGTTCTGCTTATAGCATCCTCGTCAACTTGTTGTCTGTTGATACTCCTACCACTATTAGATTGTTGAGTTGAGTTTATAGCACCAGAGGCAACCATAGATCCGTTCTGTAAACTACCATTAGCACCATCTCTATAGTTTTTATCACTGACATCCATCTTAGACATCTTCTCGTACTCACTCTCTCTAACTTCAAAGTCAACATCTACGTCACCCTTTTTGTAAACAATTTTATCTCCAGTTAAAATAGCTGTAGATAAGTTGTTAATCATATCGTCCAGATTAGATAAGTCAGCTAGGTTTAAGTTCTCTAAATCTTCTCTTACCTTTGTAGTTGTGTTTCTTGTAATAAAGTCTAAGAACTGTCTAGCTTTACTAGGCTTAACTTTTTTAGCAGTTACGTCAGCTAAGTATTCAGCAAACGCCTCACCATAGTAGTAGTCATCCTTTAGTTGATCAGATGTTTTACCCTTGTTAGTTCCATTTTTTATAGCGTCTGCAGCGTGTCTTTCAGCAAGTGTGCCATAAAGATTTGCAGCCCAATTATAATAACTTTCTTTCTTAGGTATACCATCTTTACCTACAGACCATCTCTTCTTATTCTTTAACTCTTTATTTATATCGTTAAACTTCTGAGGGTCATACTCTTCTAAGAACTCATGTATAGGGTGACCAAGTTCATGAAACATTGTGTTTGGTTTAACCTTATCTAGGTTTACACTCATGACTCCATCAGTAGAACTAAAGAAACCTCTTGATTTTACGTCTGTAATTTGAGACATTACTTTGTCTAAAATCTTAGCACTCTCAAGAATATTCATTAAATCCTTAGACATAACAACATTTACAGCGTCAGTTTCTGGATTTAAATCAATCTTAATATCCTCAACTTTAAGCTCTCTACCAGTTGTGTTTGCCTTGTCGTACTCTCGTTGTATTAAGTCTCTTAAGACAGCCTCGCTATCCTTATATAATTTAAGTTTTAGACCCTTTATATTATTTAAGAACTTAACAGCAGGCATTAAAAACTTAGCTGTCTCAGCACTTACAAAGGTGTTTAAAAACTCAGTTAACTCTTGAGTGTTATCTGCATCAAAGGTAGGTGCAAACTTCTTCTCGCCTGAGCTGTGATTAAGTACAACTTTCTTACCATCTACATTAAGGAAGGTAGACATGCCACCAGTCAAACCTTTGTTAGCATCTTGACCTTCAAACGTTTCTGTACCACCAAAAACTCTGTAAGATCCATCAGTACCAAGAACACCACGCTTACCAGATATAATTTCTTTTTGAGTCATTAACTTACCAAGCTCTATAGCTTTAGAATCAGTCTGTCCCTTTATAATAAACTGAACTTGATTCTTGCCATCAACAGATGCTAAGGTTTCAGTAAATTTAATTTTATCATTATTAAGTCTGGCTATAAGGTTGTTTCTTCTGTTTGCGTTTTCAGTTTCAGACAAATCACTTCTATCTGCTGAGATAATATGATAATCTCCGTTATCAATCATTTCATCAAAATCAGACTGAGGCATCTTATCCATCTTACTTACCTCTGCACTTTCAAAGTTTTTGACGTTACTTGTTTTCTTACCCTTATCTTGAAACGCTTTGTTAGCTTTCTTTGTATTGTAATTCCTTACAGCCTTTCTAGCAGCCTTCTTAGAGGAGAACTGGTTAATTTCAACCTCAGCTTCAGTTACAACATTATTGTCTTTTAAAACCTCTTTATTGCTTTGCTTAGTTACAACGTTTGGTCTCTTTATTTTTCTGTTTAACTGAGCCTGTATTTGTCTTAATTGCTCGTCAGAAGTAATTTCACCATCGTTAACTGTGTTTGTAATATTTACTGTATCATTATTCTTAACTCTGGTATTAAGTCTAGACTTAATCTTATAACCTTTTTCCTTAATGTAAGTTCTAAACTCACCTTTTTCGTCAAGGTAGTTTATAGCATTATTACTCATAGTAACAAACTCGCCTTGAAGACCTTGCATTTTAGACTCAACATCTGCTATTTGATTTATTATATCAAATACTTCAGTTTCGTTATTTTTTTTAGAAGCAACATTTAATTTAGTAGACAATTTAAGTAACTGAGTTTCATACTCACTCATTTCTTTTCTAGCCTGTGTGTTTTCTTTAGAGGTAAAATCAGATATTAATTGCTCTATTTTTAAGTTTATTTGATTAGCATTTAATGCTTTCCATTTCTGCTCACCATTCTTTTTCTTTTTTTGATTGTCATCACTCTCTATGTGTTTAATAAACTCATTCCTAGACATTTCTTGAGTAGAACCAGTTTTAACGTCTTCAACAGAGAACCTAGCTTCTTTTCTAGTATCAACATATTTATTAACAAAATGAGTCGCAGCAATACCTGTAGCTCTTGGTATAGCACCAGGAAGTAAACTACCAACAAAAACGTCTAACATATCGTAAGACAAAATTTTCTCGTCTACAAACTCATCGAATGTAGGTTGTTTCATCTCGCCATCTACACCTTCTTCACCGTACTGACCAGTAAGGTAGCTAGTAAGGTTTTGACCAATTTGCTGTACAGACTCTGTTGAACCTTCACCAAGCCCACTGTAAGCTATTTGAGCACCACCTCGTAAATAAGGATTTTTAGTAAAGCCTTCTATAAAAGCGTCACCAATCATCTTATCTTGTGGCATTGCTTTTGGAATTTTACCAGTCTTATTTAAAACGTTGTCTAAAAGCTTTTTAACAGCTGCTTGAGAAGCTTTAATATTACGAAGGGTAAACAGTTCTGTACCCCATATAATACCTGTAGTTGCAATCATACCTGCGTATAAAGCACCAGGACCAACTCTATTTTCAGGGCTAACATTTTTATTAAACTCCTTTGTCTCCATAGAGAAATCGCCACCAGCAGATATTGCAGAAGCACCAAGACCGTAACCTTTTGTTACTGCCATAAGACCTAAGTCAAACATAGCAGATCCAAACATATTCCAGATTTGATTATTAGCGTCTGAATACTCTCTTTTAGCCATAGACTCGCTTATACCATACTTATACTTTCTAATGTTTCTTTTAGCGTATGACTTACTAGCATCTCGAAGCTCCTTAGCTAAAGGGTTTATTTCATCTAACTGATCGTAACCCATAACTAAAGCAGGATTAGCCATAGACAAAGCTTCTACTTCACCAGAAACAAAACCAACAACTCTATTCCAAGTGCTTTCAAAAACGTCACCAACAGCTCCAAGAGATCCATCAGATGTCAACTGGTCTTGTTTAAGCTCCCTTAAAGTGTCAAACTCTTTTCCAACTAAGTCTTCTGATACTTTAACTGCGTCTGGGTTGTCTCTATAGTCATCGAAGTTTAGTAATAAAAAATCATTAACTTGAGCATAAGAAGATTTCTCACCATTTATTTCAAGACCGTCACGTCTAACATGATAAGGATTCATACCAATCTCCAGACCCCTCTTCATAATAAAAGACTCATCCTCTTCTGGATGTTCTAATTTTACAGACTCGTATATATAGTCACTCCAATCTGCTTGATCAGACTTGTACTCATCACTATCTAAAAGGTCGTAGTATTCTTTTTGAACCTTAGAGCGTTCTTCTAAATGAATATCTTTTAACGCCTCTAGCTCTATTTTAGATAAATCTTTATTCTCAGGAAAGTTTCTTTCAGCATATTCCTCTGGATTTTCTAATACTTTAGATAGGTATCGTAGCTTGTTTTCGTATTCTTTTTTCTTAATACCAAACTCGCTACCTTTTTGATTGTAAAAAGAAGATTCTGCGTCAGATAACGACTTAAGATCTTCTGGCATTTCAGGAAGAAAGTTTAACCAGTCGTTTTCCCAAAGGTGTTTTTCGTCTGTAGAGTATATGTCCTCTAAGTCGTCAGTACTAGTAATTTTAGCATAAAAGTCTTGAAGAAAATTATTACCCTCAGCCTTTTTCTCTTCTAACCTCTTATCTACAGCAACTTGTAACTGACTAGATAGGTCAGATTCAGTTACTTCAGGTTGGTTAGTAAAGTCTGGATATTTAAACTCTTCTGATTGAGCAGTAGATTCTGAACCCTCCAAGTTGGATGTAAGACCCTGTTGAGTCCTTTCCAAAATTGAAGAAGTTGTTTGACCAATGTCTTTTTTTTTTAAGCCTAACAGGTTTTTGTATTCATCTTCTGAACCATTATATCCAGAGTTTTTAAACAGACCATAAGAGTCTGCAAAAGCTTCTGCATTTTCAGATAATAAAGTGTAAAACTCATCTTGTGTACCGTTATAGCCTGATTGTGTAAACAGACCATAGGCATCTTTTAATGCTTCTTCGTTCATTATGTGTTGTATTTTGAGCCAACTCCTTTTGGACTCTCTGATTCTTCTTGATTGTAAAGGCCTCTATTCTTAAATGAGTTGTACCACGCTTCTGTGGTCTCACCGTAAAGAGCTTTGTCTACTTGATCTAAAGGAATAGATATTTCAACCTTTGTGTTTCCTTGACCAGTTACACTTGCTGGTATTTCTATTTCGTATATTGCGTACATGTTGTTGTGAGAGCTATTAATTAGTACTTGACTAAGTTTAGCCTCCTTCACACCTTCCATTTTACTTAAATAAGTTTTTACTGTTTCGGTATCAAGGGTAAGACCCTTTGAGTTAACTGGTCTATTAGATACCTCAAGGTTTTCAAGCATAGAAGAAGTTAGTTCTTGAGTTGCAGACTTTTGTGCAACCTTAACTTCTTGAAGCATCTTACCATGTTTGCCATACGTGTACTCAGTTTCTTTATCACTATTAATCATAGTGTTCCAATCGTTTACAGAAACTAATTTACCTTTATTAATGTTTTTCTGGAAGTTACCTGCATCATCTTGTTTTGCTTTAATAGTTTGATTAGGGTAGTTTCTTTTAGCTTTTTCCTCTGACTTGTTTTTTATAAACTGAATATATTCATTAGCCAATTCAGGATCGTAAGTGTCAAGCTTTTTAGGGTCTAATTTATCAGTAAATGTAGTGCTACCAGCAATGTCTATCCCTCTAGTTTCAAAAGCAAAAGCTGCAGGGAAACTCATATTGCCATCCATGCCTTCAACCTCTATAGAACCTTCTTTACCTAGATATATTTTCTCCATATCTGCGTTATTCCAGTTACCATTTTTGTCTGGAGTTAAACCCTCTACTACAGTTTCTGACTCCTTGCTTATATCACCTAAAGTCTTATACTGACTACCATCAGCATTTGTTATAGTAGTCATCTTAGATCCTTTAGCTTCATACAAAGCATTTATAGGGTTCTTAAATGGTGTTTGATTTATAGCACCCTTACTTATAGGGTACATCTCTAAAGCTTCTGAAGGGTTAACACCTTGATCAACAGCTTTTAAAAACGATTGATAGTTGTCTTCAAAAACATAACTACCTTCTTCATTAGTTCCTAAAGAGTCTTTATTGTTTCCTCTAGCTATTTGTCTATTAGCAGATACTTCTTTCCATACGTGTTCAAAAACACCTTTCTTTGTTTTTAACGCACTTACACCATCTAATTGTTGATTTATAGCTTCAGGGTCTTGATTAATTATAGCGTCAGATATACTTGAAATATTTTTATTGTGACCCAGCACGTTGTTTTGAAATACCTTTCCCATCTCAGGCCCCATACTTGAAGAGTCAAAAGATAAGGGACTAGGTTGATTCTTTTTCCTATTCTCTTTCCTTTGAGCTGCAGCAGCTTGTTTTCTTAATTCAAGCTCTTCACGTTGTAACTTTAACTGTTCTCGTGCTGCCTCTTCTGCTAAAAGGTCACGATTGTTTTTAAGAACCTGACCTGTAAAAAATAAACCTTCTCCTGCCATTATACTATGATTTACGTGACTTAGCGTATGACTCTAGAAAATCTACCTCTTTATCAGTTAAGTTAAGTTCTTCTCTAGCAACCTCAGCGTAGTTTTCTGATAGTAAGCTACCATCCATGTCTTTCCTCATAACGTAACGCATGATTTTAGAAACTTTATCTTTAGGAATAGAAGCTCCCATGTCAGCTTTATTTTCACTATTACCTATTGCGTTAGAGTCATATTTATCTACAAGTCTTTTCATTAGCTCAAAAGCGTCATCTTTATCTTCACCTTGTAGAGCCATTCTAATTTCCTCTACGTCATCAGGAGGAAGTATAAGCTCTCCACCTGTAGCCTCACCAACCTTCTCACCATCTTGAACCATATCAATAGGGTTGCTGTCGTGGTCAAATTTCCCTGGAGTTACCCCACCATCTTTAGTTATCTTACCACCTTTTTTAAAAACAGTCCCAATTATTTCCTTTGCTGTATCTTGAATGCTGTCAGCAGCTGCAGCAGCAGAAGAGTATTGTTCTTCCATGCCAGCATACATAGTTTGCTCACCTGCAGCCATTTGACCTTTTATACCAGCAAGCTCTTGACCAGCAACATCTAGCCTTTGAGACTCTACGTCTTTTTGTACAGACTCTTGTTCTCTAGCTAGGTTTTGCATAGCAGCAGTCTTAGCCTTTTGCTGTTCTCCAAGTAAACCTAACTCTTGCTGTCTAGCTTGACCTTGAAGTCTAGTAATACCAGCCAAAGCTCTTCTAGGGTCTCTAGATAAGTTCCTCATAGCACCAGCTTGACTCGCAAGCCTAGCGTCTTCCATTCTCTCTATGTAACTTTGATCTATAGGTTGGTCAGCCATCTGTTGAGTGGCCTTGCTAACACTTCTTCTACTCTCAAGCCTTGATTGATCAAAAGCTTCCATAGCTGCTTTACCTTCTTCTAGCTTCTCCTCACCTAGCTTTCTCTGCTTTCTACCTTTAAAGTAGTTTATTACAGAGCCAATAAAAGCTTTAGGTACTTGTTTATTTTTTTTGTATTGTATTTTAGGTTTTACTCTACGTGCCATGTTATTGAATTTTTACAAATGTACTAATTTTTTTTTACTTATTTCCACTAAGTTCACTCTTGTCTACGTCTACGTTTGCAGAGTATAGATTAAACTTATACTTAGACTGATACCAGTGAGACTTAAGATTTGTTTTAAGGTAATGACCTTTAAGTTTCTCTCCGTCTATAAGACCCTCTCTAACTATAAAGTAAAATACTGGTCCTGTAAAAATCATACTGTTGTATCCAGTTACTTTAAACTTAACATCGTTACTTGTTGTTATATCATATACCCAACCTACGTGAGATGATTCTCCTGTATCGTTATCTAATGAGTACAAAGAGTACTCTTTAGGATATTTTAATTGACCTAAAGTTTCATATTTAGCTCCAGGAATTTGCTGTGAAGCTTCAATAAGTTTGTTACCCACAAAAGGAACACTTCCTTGAACGTTTTCAATAACTCCATTGTAAGTAGAAGTATCTATATTAGCCTTGTAAGTCCCAAGTCCAAACATATTAGAAGCATCTCCACTGTTTTCAGATTGAAAGTTCCCTTGATAGTCAACATCAGTCTTACTTGGAGCAAAAGGAATTTGAGAGTACTGAACACCCTCTTTTGTTTTATAGTCTATAACCTCAGCTGTTTGATTGTCAAAAACAGAACCAACAGGAGAGTCTAAAGTAATTTTATTTTTTGTTAAAACACTCTTAACTATATTATGATGAGGAGTGTGATCTACAATTATTTTTATTAAATCTCCTGGAGATACATCTTCATAGAAGTTAACGCCAGGTTTTCCATACAAGCAGTATGGAGAATCCTCTACTGAGTAAACGTAACCATTAATACTTCTATAACCTATCTCTGTGGAAACAACTGAGTCGTAAGAGTTATTGTACTGACCCATGTTAGTAGATACGTCAGTTAAAAGCTTTGTATCACTCTCTAAAGATATAGCGTTGTAAGACTTTACAGATGAAGGGTCTGAGTTAAAAGAAAACTCTATGTTAGAGTTATACCTAATACCATAAAAAGTATTAAAATTACTTGAGTCTGCAGAGTTTTGTTTGTATAACCTACCACTCTTGTAGGTTAAAAACTGTCTATTTATTCTGCCGTAAAACTCTGGCTTATAACTGTAGAAAGATGTCCACTTCTTTATGTTATCGTTAAAAGAAATAGTCTTACTTGTTAAAGCGTTTTCAGGCTGTAAATTATTTATTAAAGGGGCTGAAACCTCCCAGTTAGAGGTACTAGAACCCCATAATCCAGAGTCTTCAGAGTCGTTGTAATCTAACATAGAAGGGAAGGTTACTACATACTCATCATACTTAGGATCGTACCCTGCAACAATCTTAAACTCACCATTTGTACCCTCCTCAGGGTTAGTCATAACATATATCTCACCCAAGTCTCTTACGTAATCAGATAAACCGTAGTCAGAAATTCTTGTTAACCCATCTCCACCTAATCTTAAGACAGCCCCCCTCTTTATATCTACAAAGTAAAATCTATCTTTGTACTTTACAATACTCTCAGGGTTAAGGCTACACCCGTTATTACCAGAGTAAACTTGAGCGTAGTTATCTAACACTTTACTGGTCACAGCTAGATTAGAGTCTCCATCAGCATAATTAAGAATGTTTTTACCAACCAAAGTTCTACCGATTTTATTCTCATGAAATATAATAAGGTCATCACCCCTAACCATCAAGCTTTGAATAGAACCAAAATCTTGATTGTAGTCGTAGAAAGGCTCATTGTCCATATTGAAGGTACTAAGGCCATTATAATTGGTAGTACTACTAAAAACATCAGAGTAGTAAACAGAAGCAGAAAGCCTCCTCTCTTCAGAGTAAGGGTTTTCTACATTTAATCTACCCTTATTCCAATTGTTAGAGTTGTAAAAATCACTAAGGTAATAACTCTCACAATTTATAATTGTTAACTCACGTACATGAGCTGGGTCTTCACTTTGTTTAAAATGACTTATACGTCTTGGTTTAACGTAAACATCACCCTGATTTAAAAATCCAGAGCCAAAGTTAGTGGTAGGGTTTCCATTTACATCTTCTGGTCCTGAAACTCCTTGAACAGCTGTAACTTCCATCCCAGACTCTTCATCAAAGAAAAAGTTGTCTGACTGACCTTGATGTGTTCTTGATCCTGTTCCAGGATTTTGCACCTCCATTTTATGACCAACCTCGTAGTAGGCTTCCGAAGAATCTGTTGATACAGTTTTTTTAGGTCTATATATCTCCACTACAAGTCTATTGTATGAGCCACTTCCAAGGTAATCTACACTACTGTAGCTAATATCAATAGAATTAGACGAGTAAGAGCTGTTAGCTTCACTAATAGGAATTTCTATTGCGTTCCCATCATCATTATACTCTGAAGGGTCAGATATAACTATATAATGACCACCTATAGGGTTAGAACCCTCACCAGCAGTAACTTTTGCAATTTCTGTTTCGTCATATAACTCCATAGAAATTATAGGAACATCTATATACTTCTTAAAGTAATACCTTGAGCCTTCGTGAGGAGCAATTCCATCTTCCCCCCCAATAGTACCAACATGGCTACCTCTTGTAGATATAAACCTAACCCTATCTCCCTCTACAAAATTATAATCTATTAAGGAAGGATTTTCTTCGTTATAACTTAAATCTAATGTCTTTAAAGAACCTAGCCCTAAATATATTTTATCGTCAGAATTTCCTTTGTAAGTATTTTGTATAGGTATCTGTATAAACTCATCAACAGATGTATTCCCAGAATACACCCACTGATAATGAGTTGCCCACATAGGAGGTCTGTGATATATATTCCAAAAAACAGAGTTAAAAGAACTTTGATTAAAGTGAGACTCAGTATAAAAAGGACTGTATATTTCAGTACCAGAGTTATAATTATTAACAGGTTTCATTCTATTTACAAACGAAGCTCTATTTGTTTCGTCATAGTAGACTAAACCAAAAGAATGATTAGCACCTGTTTTATAAGACCTTCCATAGCTAAAAGCATCTTTATAATAAGAATTAGAATCAGAAGTTGACCCTGAATTTGAAGGCATAGGACTGTAAGATGATGAGGTTTGATAACTGTTAGAGCCTGATATTTGTAAAAAAGGCACTTGTCTCCCATGTTGTTGTAAATTTTTACTGTAAACTAAATTTATAGAAAGACGTCCTGTAGAAGTATTATAGTCAGCACTAATAGACGTTGGGGCACTAAAAAACTCTTTAGTTGTTTGAACTGAAACCGATGTTCCAGTTGCAATTGGAAAAGTAACCAAAGGGTTAATAGTACCAGCAATACCTTCCGAAGATGTAACATAATCAAAAGTAAAAGATTCAGAATTAATTTCGTAGTTACCATAATTTATGGCTTCTACAATTTTTAAAGCAACATCTTCAGCACTTTGAGGGGATCTAACACTAGTATTTAAACTAAGTTTACCAGACCTAGGTACAAATGATGTTGGAGCGTCAGTATTTTGACCATGATTTTGATACAGTAACTTAGTCCAAGATACGTTTATTTTTATAGGCTTATCACCTAAGCTACCATCTACATCAATTATACTACTAAAATTTTTATTTGAGCTATTTGTCCTACTAGTAGCTACAAGAGAAAACTTAACATCTTCATTAGGACTCCCTTGAGTAGGGTCTTCAGCAGAAAAATTAAATTCTTGTTCTCCATCTGTCAAATAACCAGACTCGTTAACAACTAGGTTACAGTATATGTCTGTGTTGTCATAACCATCAACTACGTTACCGTAAGCTATTCTGTTTTTAGGAAGGACAGTTTGAGCTTTTGCCTTCTTTGGCAAGTGGTCCTGAAGTTTTCCTAAATCTACAGGGTCAACAAAAGGATACACCCCGTTGTTTTTAAATGTTGTAGAAGAAAATTGAACGTCTTTTTGAGTTACACCCCCAAAAAATAAAGCAGAAGTAGAAAATAAATCTTCGTTCTTTCTTTTTTTAAGGTACTTTATAAAATTATTTTTTACAACGTCCACAAGAAAAAACTCTCCATCGTTTCCATCTCTAGCTACAATTTCTATTTTTTCTACGTTAGAGGTGAAGTCTTGATATTCAATATTTATAGTATTATCTAAAAGCTTAATGACATCTTTTACTCCTAGCTTAGAAACAGATCTTGCGTATCCCTCTTGATTTGCAACATCAGAAATACCACTATATGCAGACACAGTACCATCATCATATATATACCTAAATCTAAACTGAAAAAACTTACCCACTAAATGATTTACTTTTGAGCCATCATCTGAAAAATGATAAAAAGGTTCGTCTTTAGGCTGATGAGAAAGAGCATCTAAATACTTTATCTTATCCTCTCTCGCACCATAACTAATTAAAGGAGAGTAAGCGTCCTCAGGTTGAGCCATTAAAACTTTACCTCCGTTTGATGTTGGGTAATTACTAATAAAAGGGGTACTGGTTATAATACCATTTTTAGTATTAAGATTAGGATCAAAAGACGATAAGTCAAAAGAAGTTGTTTCTGTAGCGTTTATTGGAGAATTTTCCGTTAACTGTAAAGTAAAATCATTTATTATATAATCAATTTCAAATACATACAAAGTAGAGTTCTTTACTATACAGACGTAGTCACCTGAATCTAATCCATTAGTAGGGTCTCCCCCTTGAGCGGTAAGGGTTTTAGAACCCTTTTGAACCGACACGTTATCTGTTTCCTCACCAAAACGTTTAATTACACCTAAAGACTTGCAGTAACCGTTATATCCCTTTCCCTGCCCACTAGGACTTACTGTGTCACGCTGATGAAGGTAAAGGTGATCGTTTTTTAAGAAAGGGTGATTGTTACTTACACCAATTAGTATAGTGTTCTCTTGTTCTGACAGGCTACCAATAACATGAGCGTTATTTCCTGGAGCTACTGTCTCCCTTAAAGATATATTACTTATGGTTATATCTAAAGCTACACTATTTATTTGCCTTTTAATTGAAATATAATGACTTCTAGAAAAAAAAGTAGTTGTGTGGGAACCGACAGTTGTATCTAAAGTAACTTGTTCAGCAGTATCGTTAATACTAGATCCTGTGAAAGTAGCTAACCCCGCATTATTATTACTACTGTCTATGTCATAAGACAATTCGTAATATTTGTCAGTCTCTACTATATGCGTCTTCTGAATGCTTATAGGTGGAGAACTTACAGCTGTAACAAAATTAAAACTTCCATTAGATGAAGTTATTGTATCATCACCTGTAAGATTATTCAAAGCCCAAGTATTATCTGTAATAATTTCATCACCTAAAAATGATTGTTTTAATATCCCCTGAAAGGTAGGTCCAAGCTTTATGTACTCCTCGTTTCTTTTAGACTTCTCTACGTTAATCTTTCTAGGTCTATTAAGGTTGTCTGTCCAGTATAAAAAATCTTCAACCTTGTTAACACCAGTTATAAGGTGACTCTTACTGAAGTTTAAAATTTGATCAGTAACACCATTACTTCCAGGTCTACCATCTTGATAAACTAACCTAGTTTTATCGTCAAGTTGATTGTACTCTACAATGCAGTCATACTTACCTGCCACACCCATATTGTCATTAGAGTGTAAAAAGTAATACACACAGTTTGTAGGTTTATCTTCGTAAGAACCTATACATGTATACTCATCACTTGTAGATCTATAATTTAAAGAAGTAGAAGTGTTTGAGTTTTTATTTTTTATTGTTAAAGACATTTTTTTTAAAATATTTAGTGGTTCCAGACGTTAACATGAGCAGAAATAGCTTTCATAAACGCTCCATTTGTCGGAAAGTAAAATAAAATACCAGATGTATTTTCATCAAATCTTTCAAGATACAAATCTTCCGAAAAGTCTACATTATCTCCCTCTGTCTGATCAAAATAAATTAACATTTGAAGAGCAGGCGAAGTAAAAAAGTCGAATCCTTGTTGAGTAAAAAGTGAACCTGAAATATTAATGCCTGCTTCAATTGTAGGATTAACGCTATCATTTAGTATGTAAGGCGTTACTTCTTTTAAAGATATATTACTTATGGTTACGTTTGTATTAGAACCCCTTCTTTTAATTGTAAAATAAGTGTTTCTAGAGTAAAAGGTAGTTGTGTGAGAACCGACAGTTGTATCTAAAGCAGGTTGTTCTTGAACATCACCATCAGAAGTGTCAGTAGCTAATCCAGTATTGTGATTACTACTGTCTATGTCATAAGACAATTCGTAATATTTATAAGGCTCTACTATATTATTTTTTCTAATATTTGCAATAGGATGAGATTGAGTTATAACAAAATTAAAGCTTTCAGTGTCAGAAGAAGTTCCAGCAGAGGTTTCACCGTTTATAGTATTATTACTATCAACACCTGAAATTCCCCAAGTGTTATTTATAATAAGTTCAGCACCTAAATTTGGGTTATTATCAAAATTAGCAAAAACAATATGACATTTTTGAGTTGGATACTGGCCTTCTGGAATTTCTATATCAATTGCTTGATTGTTTTGAAATCTATTTGTTATATAATAAATTATATTGTTTGTTGCACTCCATGAATTAGTTTTTAGATTATTATATTCGTTAAAAGACAATAATGTTATAGTATCTCCCTCAACAACGTCTCCGTTAATTCTCCATCTTGGAATAAAACCCACTCCCTCAGGAGGAATACTATAAAATGCGGTACTAACACTGTAGTTTATCTGTCCTGTAGTGCTTCCAAAAAGAGGTTGACCTAACGCTGGTTCAGGACCAACAATATTGTAAAGAGTTGTTACAATGTTAGCTCCATCAAATAAACCACTCATACTATCAAGACCAGTAGAAAGTTGATCATTTAAATTATTTATTTCAGCCTGTAGGTCATTAATTTCATTCTCTTGTTGTTGAATTTGTTGAAAGGCAGCATTTATCTCTGAACTTAAGTTTGATGTGTCAGCACCTAAAGCGTCAACATACAACCCTAATATAGAAGCAAATTGATCTTGCACATTAGAAGTAAACGCAACAACCTCTGTTGTAAAAGCGTCAAGTAATGCTGGCAGAGAAGAGTTATCATCTATATAGCCAGGTATAAGTTTTCCTAAAAACTCTTGATAATCATTTGTATCGCCTAAAAAATCCTCTATAGAATCTTCACCAGACCCAACAATTACATTTTCAATCTCTGAATGCAAATCAAGGTAACTCTCCCTAGTGTTGTTAGCAGGTTCAATATTTGAAAAAGCAAACATCTCCTGAGAGTCGTTACTTACTCTTACGTTTGTTATTCTAACCTCAATATCATCACTTGACGATCCAGGCAGTGGTGGAGCCAGTATAGTAATGTTTTTTAACCTGCGATCAAAAAGAGAACCTCCATCATCAACAACCTCAAAAGTGTGAGTAAAAGGATCAGGATTTACACTTGAACCAATAGTTACATTATAGCTTTCTTGAAACGCATGCGGTGGTTGATCATTAAAACCATCAGGACTACTATCCCACTCGTTTGTTACTCTAACACTGTAGTTTGATGGTAGAGGATTTGCTCCAGGACCAGTAGACGTGTTAACAACATTAAACTCAATACTTATAGTCATCTCACTACCAACCTGCCACGCTGAAGAGTTATCAAATTTGAAGTATGGAAGCCTAACAGCAGACCAAGTGTCAGAATTAGTAGGTATTTTTAAATACCCAGGAAACTCGTAACCAGAAGGATTTTGTCCTAATACAACATTGCCATCATGATCAGAGCTTAAAAGTATGTTAGGAGAAGAGAGTTCAAATACATTATTATATAAACTCCAATCGTTTTTAAAACTATTTACTGTCCCAAAATCTTCCTCATGAATAACCTGATTAGTTACTGAAAGAGTATTGTATAAACTTAAAGTATTATTATAAAGACTGTCTATAGATATAAAAGTACTGTGTGTGTTATCTAAAACTTGATTAGATATTAAGTCAGAAATTACAAGGTTGTCAATAGTTTCTTGTAAGCTACTAATAGTAGAGTTTGCATCACCTAGTAAGGTAGTAAGTTCTCCAACTTGAGCTTGATAAGCATCAATTGAAACATTATATTCATTAAGTGCTTCCTCTAATTGAGCACCACCTTGAGTTATAAGGTTAGCAATAATATCCTCAACAACTATTATTAAATGAATAGTATCAGCTGCAGGAACTTGACCTGCATCACTTATCTCGTCTGCAAAAGTTTCGTTAAATTCAGCTATAAAAGCTTGGTTAGTGTTAAAAAGCTGATTTTGCGTAGTAATCAAATTTGCAATGTTTTGAGCTAAATCGTTAAAATTTGTATCTGCCCCGTCTACAGGTAGAGCTATATCAATTATTGGAACCAGAGCTGTATCTAAATCCTCAACAGCTTCATTTAATTGCACTATACTTGAATTTAAAGTAGTAAAGTTTGCTAGATAAGCATTCGACGAATTTTCTAGAAAATCATACTGTGTTTGTAAACCTTGAATATTACCTTCAAGCTCACTGTTTTGAGCAGTAAAAGCAGCTACCTGAGCTTCAGCAGTAGCAGTTAAGGCTATTTGATCTGTAAGTTCTTGTTGTAAGTTACCGTAATCTACATTTAGCTCCATATAATTAGTATAAGCAATAAAATAATTATTAGTAGCGTCATCTAAACTATATTGTAAATCATTAATATGATTAGTTATAGATTCGGTAATGCTAATAGAGTTTTGTGCTACCTGTAAGTTTTGAAGCCTAATAGTACTATTATTATTAAATATTTCAGCTGTATCAATTGAGTCTTCAACGTCTTGATTAGGGTTTAAGACCTGATGTAAAAACTCAGAGGAGTCTGCTAAAGCTAACTTAAAATTAACTCCTACAGGGCCATAAATAATAACACTACGTTGAAAACCCGAATCAGAACTAAACTCATCTTGCCCTGAGAAGGTTAAAAAGAAATTATCAGAACCTAAATTAAAATCTAAAGGTAAGCCATCACATAGAACAGCTTTATCTTCTGAAAACTCCTTAACCAAGTACTTTGAAAAACTAGTTTTGGTAGAGTCAAATTCAAATTCAGCATCCTCAGCAAAATCTGATGATTTAATAGTTAAAAAAGGTGTAGCCTCATACTCTGTAGAAGAATCTAGTATTTCAAGATTTTCTCTATAAGAGTATATAGTAACTTCTTCAAAAGGTGTAGGTGAGGTTGGTTGGTCTCCATAAAAATCAATTTTCCATACAGTCCTATTACCCATTTCGTATATTTGACCTTCAGGACTAATTAGAATACCATCATCATTAGCATCAGCATTATATAAACCACCTGTTTCAAAAGATGATAATAAAGATATACTAGCATCTCCACTAGATGTTATTGGTATGCTAGAGTCTTGACTAAAAGTGTATGTAAATTGAGCAGAAGGATCACTAGGTCCAGGTGCACTTCTTGACCCACCACCTGACTCGTAATTAGAGGACGCACCAAGGTAAAAGTCAACACCAGCAACATCACACTGAATTACTATATCTAAGTACCCTCCACTTAGTAAAGAGTTTTGCCCAAAAGACAACAACTTAACACTTGCTGTGTACTGAGCGTTAGTGTTAATATCGTAAACATTTATACCAGTATTAAGACCACCAACACCACTAAACTGAGAGTACAAGTACTGAGTTGTAGCAGTACGAGCTTGATTACCAGTCCAACTAAACTCACCTATAGGTACTCTTCCATAACCACTAGCGTCACCATTGTCAGTAAGAGAGTATAACGTAAAGCTATAGTTTTGATTTACCGACTCCCATCCCTGTATTCTTACAACCTTTTGATAAAAAACAGTGGCAGGGTTAACCTGATGGTATAAACCGTTATCGTTAACGAATAAAGAGTCCTGCCCTTCAGAGTAAAACTCAAAAGGAACTTCTTTGTTTCCTTCTATATTTTCTACAGCCCCAATAGTTCCGTCAGTAGACGAAGCAACTCTAATATTTAAAGCGTCTATGTAGTCTGGGTTTTTAATAAGACGAGTGTCAACGTCTTTATTCATACCACCCAAAAACGTTCTTTTATCTTGAGCCATGTTGTATTATATTTTAGGAGATTGCTTAAATGCTTTTCTAGATGTCAACATCGCAGTTTCTTTGTTGAAATTCATCATCCTAGCTCTAGCTAATCTTTTATCGTTATAGTAAGCTCTTTTAGCCATCTGCTTTTCGTTAGCAGGAATACCACGCTTTCTTTGAATGTATTTATAGTACATGTAAGATCTTAAAGCTTCCTCACAGAACTTGTGAACCTTAGGGACATCTCCTGCAGAACCTAGTTGAACTACTTCTTGACTTTCAACAGAGTGAAAGCCTTCTATCTCCTCTCCTAATAATATATAAATACCTAAATTTGTAGTAAAACTATCGTCAAACAAACTTAAGGGAGATGATGTTAAATTACTAATAGTTACGGTAACTTTAGAAGCAATATTAGAAGCTTTTATATTTGGGTTTGCAGGAGGAACACCATATTCTGGATGACCTTCATTTATAACATCTGTTAAAGCTTGAGCTATTTCTATTGAAGTGTCTATAACACCATTGTTAAGGGTAAGGTTAGCGTAAACGTCATACTTAGAAGGAGGAGTGCTTAAATCGTTAAAAGATGTTAATCCGTTATCTCTAAAGGTGTATGAATCAGCACCTCCACTTAAATTTGGTATTTTAATTGATACATTATTAACTATACCATAATTGGAATCAACATTAGAAGCAAAAGTCTGCAACGCAAGAGGGTGCTTCATTGTAAATCTTACTATATGATCCCTGGCAGGAGTTGAAGTAATACCATCAGATATATACTCCATAAATACTGTCTTACCAGCAACATCTGAAGAGAAGTTTATAGTACCATCTTGCCTGTTAACTCTGTAGTAACCCAAAACATTCTTTCCTCCACCTACACCAAACTTCTTACCTATATCTGTATGATAATAAGGGTTGTTCTCATCATAAGAACTATCCCCAACTTGAGATGCCACACTAGCATCTAAGCTTAAATTAGGGTTACTACCTAAAGAGTAAAAGTCTCCGTTATCACCTTTATAGCCAACCCTGTTTAGTTTTACGTAATCAGCAGGTAAAGTACACTGAAGTGTTGTAGAGTCTACAGCAAGTGTAGTAGTCTTAACTTTTTGCTCAACGTCAAACGTAAGCTCTCTCAAGCCTTGTAATGCTAGTAATCTTAATTGATATATGTTAGCCTCTTTATCGTAAGATGTGTCGTCAATCATTAACTGAAAGTCGTTAACAATCTCTTCTATTGTTGTGTAATCTATTGCCATAATTAACTATCTGCTTTTACTTCGTTACTTTGAGCGTACTGAACCAATTGAGCCTCTCTTAAGTTTACACCAAGATACTCTAACACCTTAACTACAATCTCACCATGAACCCTAGCAGGGAACCTAGATTGAGTTGAGTTGGAAGGATCGTACACAGGTTTACCAGCAATAGTAACATAATTCCATTGAGGTGGTGTTTGTGGCATATGATAATAATAAACCATTACGTGACTTATACTGTCAGGAAACACCTTTATCTTTAACCCTCCGTTTACAGGAGAACCACTCATAAGACCTATAGGAAAGTCCATTGAAGGCTTAACTAAGCTACTTCTAAGTACTTTATTTATATCCTCAGGTTTAACTATCTCTAAGGGTATGTGAGAGCTTATGCTAGAGCTTTCCTCTGCTAGTATGAAAATCTCCTTTATCAAAAGAACATCACTAGTAAGGGTAACTTCTTTTTCTGAGTATCCAGTCGCAACTGAAGATAAAGTAGCATTAAACCTATTTGATATTAAAAAAGGAGCTATATCTTGCTCCGCCATTTCAGGGGTTAGAGACTCCTCTATAAATCCTCCTGCCTTCTTAGGTTGAGACTTTTCTTGTACTATACTCAACCTCTTGTTTAATAGCTCTAACTCAGCTTGCTTTACCAAAAGATTGAAGTCAGACGGTGTTATAAACCCTCTCTGCTCTTTATTTGCAAAGGTTTGTACCAGTCTATATATTTCATCAATCGTCATTATTGTATGTTTTATTGCTTAACAAAAGTACGAAATAAATCCTTATAACAAAAAAAGGGAGACCGTTAAGTCCCCCTCTTGTATATATAGCATTAATACATTATCCATTAAGTGCTTTAAGTCTACGATCTATCTCAGAGTATATCTGCTCTCCCTCACCTTCAGAGCAAAAGTCTACCATTCTCTCGATAGGCTTAACTCCAATTGCAGGGACACAAATAGTGTTACCTGAGTTTGTCCAAGTTACACCTGTCTTCTTCATGGAGATAATACCTGATTCCTCAGCCATTAATAGAAGTTGCTTCATTTCTGTACGAGGATCATTCATACCCGATAAGAAAGCTTTAGGATTTTTCTCCGCTTGGATCTTCATATCCCAACGAATCTCATCTACACTCTTATTAGTTTTAATACCTAATACCTTAGCGTACCCTATAAGCTCATTTAAAGGCATTTTAAGAGCAGCTTGTACAGCATCCATAACGTCAGCTACCTGTTCTATTTTCTGCTGTGCAGACTTTTGATCGTCCTTTACAGTAAATAATATACTTTTAGATTTTATTCTATGAGGGTTACTACCATTAGCGTTACAAGTATCTAAATACTTCTTAAGGGTAGGGTTAGTGTGGTCTACAAAAAGAAAGCCATTATTAAAAGATATAGGCTCTCTCATTTTAGCTGTTTCTGGATGATCATCTGCAAATATAGAAGCTTCTCCAGGAACGTATCTAATCTTTCTGTTTTCTCCTGTCTCAGGATCAAATATAATATCCTCAGCTTTTAATAAAGAAACAACAGGGTACTGAGGCATACCGTTTCTTTTTTTAGCTTTTGAAACTAATTTATAAACAGTAGGCTTATAATCTTGTTTCTTATTAGTAAATCTAGGAGTGAATTTTTTTTCTACTACGGGAGCTTTAGCTTCAACCTTAGTAGTACTTGGAGGCGTAACAGCCTTACGAGTTGTTTTTGTCGGTGACATAATAATTATTTTCTAAAATTAACTTAAAGTTTTATAAAGGAGGGGATTACTCCCCTCCAGTAATTAATTAATAATCTTACGCAGGGTTATCAGTTAAGATTGTAAACGATGAACTTAAGTTAACATCGTCATCAAATTTCTCAGAAGAAGAAGAATCTAGTATGACAACAAAACCGTTGTCTTTACCAATAAACTTATGAATCTCTTGAGCAAAACTTCTAGCCACGTTTTTGTGATTATCAGCAGTACTAATTGTAAATGTAATTAAATCAGTACCTGAAGTATTGTTAGCCTCATCTGTTCCTGCTGCTTGAGCAGAAGCAAAATAGATGTAGCACTCATTTGTATCTTTTGATGTAAAACCTTTAAGGGCAGACAAAGGATAACAAACTGAATCAGGAGCTGTAGAGGTACTTGAATTAAAAGCACCATCTGCAGCAGCCATAAAATATAACGTTTTCATATCGTATTTTTTAAGGGTTAAAATTAAGCAGTTGCAGCTCTTAATGTTACTACAGCACTAGTTATATCTGAGTGAATAAATTCAGAACCAGCAACATCAGCGATAACTAAAAATGCTTTATCTCTTGATATTGGTTCGTTAATTTTATCAGTAATAGCTTGCATAACAGACTTCTGCTTATTAGCAGTAACTGTTAAAACTACAACATCAACTTCTTCACCCACACCACCTTCATCAGTAACAAGTCCAGATCTCTTCATAGGCTTAAATCGCATGTTTAATGTAGTAGCATTTGTATCTCCAGCTTGAGTGTCAAAACCTAAGAATGAAGATAAAGAATACATTGCCACATCATCTGCACCTACTGCATCTGAAGACCCACCACTTAAGGCTTCTTGAAAGTATAAAAATTTCTCTTGGTATATCATAATATATATATTTTTTTTTAAAAAGATTTAGGAAGGAGGTCTTTCCCCCTTCCCTTACCTATATTAATTATGATTTCTTGAACAATAAGAAACGGTTAGGAGCAAATCCTTCAAAACCACGTTCAGTTCTGTAGTTACATCGTAACTCATCAACTCCACTAGTTTTGTTTTGTAGAATAGCACCACCTGTTAACCAGTGCTCCATCTCACGAGAGTATCCGTTAGCTGCTTTATATCGCATTCTTAACGAAGGAATCTTCTCACCAGACTTAGCATCACGTTGTGAATCCATAGGAATACACATTCCGTAACCGTTGTACTTAAATGTTGCAGCTCCTAACAAGTCAGGACGGTTGAATAGATCGTAAGTTTTCTTGTGGAAAGTGTAACCACCACGAGAGAACGAGTTGAAACCTAAGTTCAACGCCATGTCTTTGTTGTTAGCGAAAGTACCATAGTTAGCACCACCAGCTGCGTAAGCACCTTGAGAAGCTAATAAGTCATCAATATCTAAAGATAAGTTAATACCAGCGTAAAGAGCCATCTCTTTTGCACCTCTGTACTTGTCCAAAGACTTAACAGCAGCATCAAAGTCAGCCATAGTAATTGCTGAAGAACCAAGATCCATAGATTGACCTTTGTTTTCAATAAAGTTTAATAAACCTTCAGTTGTAGTAACTTTACCTCCAGTTTGAGTTGCAGCATTATCATCGTATAAAGATCCATTACCAGCATCTCCAACAATCATTGCAAGCTCTGCATAATCTTGAAAACGTTGGTAAGTATCAGCCTCACCTTGTAAGTACCATAGGTAACCAGAACCATGCTCAGGAGAGTTAACTTTTACGTAAACAGCGTTAGTTGCCTCAGAACCTGAAACTACAAACGACTCCTTAATGATTTGACACTTATTAGAATAGTGGTGAACTTTAGGAACTAAACCACCTGGTTGATCAGTTTGTTCTGCCCAAGCGTTACCTACAATAGCAAACTCTGTATCAGCACCATTAGAAGCTAAAGCGTTATCAGCTACGTTTTTAATAATAAACTCATCACCATTAGCTACATGATTTGTAACATAATACATTGCACCTGAAGCACCTAATAAAAGGTCACCATCACGAACTGCAGACTGCTTGTCAGCACCAGATGAATCTCCTCCATCAGTATCTACTTGATCTACTGTTAAAGTACCTGTACCTCCAGAAATTGCACCTGCAAATTGATTGTGAAGAAACGTTTCTTCATAGTGTTCAAAAGTTTGAGCTGTAGTTTCTTTTTTAGAACCCATTAACTCCATTAATCCAGTAATCCCTTGATTACCGTATCGTTTTACTAGTTGCTCATCAACATCACGTTGGTGAAAAGCTGCTGAAGCATCGCCAGTGGCAATTAAATCAGAAGAAGACACGTAGTTTGATGTCATTGCAACTGCTGTACTTGATGGTGTTGCCACCATGTTAGTACCTAAACTTACTGTTGCCATTTTTTTATAATTTTAAAATGATAATTAATTTATTTTTCCTTAACCAAGAATTTGTCGTCTTAACATGTCGATAGTTGACTCTTTCTTCTGAGGGGCACCTTGTTTATCTTGTGTAAACGAAGGGTTCTTAATCTCATTAATTACGCTTTCTGTTCCTTTGCTTCTGTACTGATTAGCGACACCTCTAACAATCTTATCTATATTGTTTAAGATGTACATATCTGTATTAAGAGCGTCAAAGTTCCAGTCACCACTTTTATCAACATACTTATCAAAGAAGTTCTCTAGGTTAGAGTTATACCCTTTAATCTCCTGACGAGCATCGTCATCTAGATTGTAAATAAACTCATCACCCTTGTCATTCATAGAAAAAGACAAACCTTCTAGGTCGTTAACTGTCCCTTCCATTTTAGACAACCATTCACTTCTTTCTGCTTCAGATGCAGCAGGATCATTTGCTTGCGTTGGCATAGCGTAATCCTCCTTAACCTTATTAAAGTAGTCTCTAGCAGTTTTAGCGTCCTTCATAAGTTGAACCTTACCAGCATTGGTTTCTCTCTCACTATAAGCCTCTTTGTCTGTTTTGTACGTTGTCGCTATATAATCATTTAACTCTGCATCAGTTAAACTTGGGTTATCTATTTTTAGATACTCCTTCATTAAAGCGTCATCAGACACGTTGGTTAAATCAACCGTTTGAGTGTTTAGGTAATCCTGAACTGTACGACCAGTGTTTTTAACATACTCGTTAATAACTTGAAGCTGCTCGCTAGCAAAGTCATTGCTTTCTGTTTGTTCACCAGTTGTGTTAAGATCATCAAATGATGATATGTCTCGCCCAAGCTTTTCGCTAAGGTATTGTAAGACAACTTCATCATCACTGATTTCTTCACCCTCTTGTGGTTGACTAGTTTGAGGTTGTTCCTCAACGTTAGTAGTTTCCTCAGTATTTAAAGAACTCTCTTCTCCTGTCAAGTCTATAACGTTAGATTGCTCTTTCGTTACAGGTTGCTCTGACTCGACTGCTTGGTTTTCATCACCAGTCAAGTCAACGATATTTTGCTTAGATTCAGGTTGTACAACCTCTCCTCCAAACTGTTTTACTAACTCATCTCTTATATCCATTGTCTTAAATTTAACTTAGTTATTTTCGCAAATATAACTTTTTAATTTATATATACCAATTATTTAAGGACTATTCTAAAGGACCTCTTTTACCTTGTCTCTGTTCAATCATCTGAGATTGATTCATAGCAGACTGTTGTTGAACAGATTTACGAACATCTCCTTGAATATTTGCAGCACCCTCTTTACCAAGATTACCAAGCTCTATTTCTCTTAGTTTTCTTTCATGTTGAGCCTGTTCAAACTGCTCTTTAAGTTGGTAATCAAGTTGTTTCAACTGCATTTCTGCCTCAGCCTTAGATTGTATCTTTGACTGTTCTATTTGCATTTCAGACTGCATCTCTTGTTGTTTAAGTTGTGCAGACTGTTGAGCAGACTGTTGTTGTAACTGTGCGTTCTGTTCAGATGCTTGTCTAGCTTGTTCTTCTTGTTCTTGTCTGTATTTCTCTCTTCTTAAGATAAGCATTTGATTAGCCATCTTTATATTTCTAATAGACCTAATCATTATAGCGTCTTCAAGCCTAAGTTCTTTTTGAGCTAAAGATACTTGAATGTTTTGCTCCATAAGTTGCTTTTCTTCCTCACTTGGTGCAACGTCTAGGGTTATACCAAACTCGTGAATAGAAAGCTTCTTCATCATATCTATACTGTGCATAGCAGTATCACCAATAACATTAGAGTACATACTGTGAAGACCTTTATAGTTAACAAGGTCTTGCATTCTCATAGATATACACTGAGATAATCTTCTAGTAGCGTTAAGGTAAGCATCGTTTACGTCTCTAGTAGCATTGTTAGAAGCTAACAAAGCTAACTTTTGAACACCTACAAGTGCCTCACTAGATGGCTGAGAAGCATCTCGTGCTTCGTTCACACCAGTTACGTCACGAATCATCTGCATATTATGATTATAGACTCCAATAAGAGTGTTAAAGTCACGACCTATACCATTTTCTAATTCTTGTATTGGCATAGCTCCAGTCATTTGACCCTCATCATCTATACGTCTATAATATATGTTACCAGTTTGATCGTATATCTCTTGAAGTTCCATAGGGGTAAAAGTACCACCATCTCCCTTAGACACGTTTTCTAAAGAACCTATCTCAAAAGCCGCACCTTTAGGTCTAGACTTAGCAAGAACATGTTGTATCTTAAGGTGTGCTAACTGTATCTGATCAGCAAAAGGAATCATTCTATCAACTAAAGAACGACTCTTCATCTTGTAAAGATTAGGTTGATATATAATATAAGAAAGATTTGTTTCAGACAAGTTAGACTTAGGTCTAGGCATATCTTTCATCATACCGTAGTTAAATATATAATCTGTACCTACAATGTATTTACCTTTATATACCACCTTTACTGTAGAACCTATATTTTCTCTTTTAGTTTTAGACTTTTTAGGTTTCTTGTAGTTAGATGGTTTTTTATTTACAGAGTAACCACCATGCTTGTTTTCTTTTTTCTCGTAATTTAAAGAGTGACTTGTAATAAACTCAGCGTCTAGTATATTTACGCTAAACTTGTCGTAGTCGTAAGTTTCGTTACCATTATCGAAATAAGCTTGAGTACCATAGTTTGATGGGTTATTGTTTTTCCCAGCGTACTCTTTAGCTATTTTAATATAATCCTCTTCACTAAACTCATCTCCTGCTTGTTGCTTTAAGTCAGCAATAGTCATAGAGTATATCTCACCTGCGTGACGTATATTTTTATAATCTGGTTTAGCAGAAAAAGAAGTAATAAGGTTAGCAGGGTCTACGTGTCGTATTTTAACACCACTTGTAGGTGATAAGTCAACCTTAGCAGCACATAAACCTAGTACCACTAAATCACGTATCATGTATCTTTTTACCTCGTCAAAATCATTTTTATCAAGAGTATACTCAATAGCTTTTTCTAATGCTATTTCGACATTTTGTTTATAATTAAGAGCCATAAACATGTCTACCTCTTCAGAACTTTGTGCTACAAAACCATTTGGAGCTAAAGGTATACCAGTATCATCTTCTAAAGATTCTAAAAAATTCTTGGACAACATATCTCCAAGCATTTGCTTTTTCTTCTCTAATCTTTTATTGGCAGCTATAGGATCAATAGACTTTGCTTTTACATCGTACTCTTGATTAACCATTCCGTTAACAATAACGTCAACAAACTTAGGGACAATAGATACAGGACTCCAATCTATATTAAGGTATGACGAGTCTCCAGCTACATCTAAAAGATCTTTATACTTACCTACATCTTGATTACCCTCAGCATAAGACCTGTTACGATTATATCGCATCTTACGATCTCTAAAGTATACATCACCATTGTTATGCCACTCGTAGTACATCGTCTTAAGATACTCAAGACCATACTCCTTAGTAGCCTTTTCTTCGTTAGAGGCTAAAGGTGATGGGTAACCATTTAATTTGTCTTTTTGCTTATTGAACATCATGTCTTTATTTGTTTGCTAAACATTCCTTTGTTACTATATCTTTTAACTAAAGGAGATGATACCTTTAATTCTTTTTTAGGTTTTATATATTTTTGTGACGCTAGTAAAGCCAATGAAGACGATATACTAGCATCGTACTTTGTTCTGTTATCTATCTCGAACCTACTCCAATCATCAAGAAGCGTATTAAAAAAACATCTACCAATCTCTCCTGTCTCTGCGTCATACCCTACGTGATCATATATGTAAGTTGCTATAGCTTCTGCTTGAGCATTTATTACTGCAGCACCTGATCCAGGTATACCCTTTGTCTTTTGCTTTCCTCTACTCCATTCTGTGTGAGTCATATCTGGCCTATCCATCAAGTACTCGTAGTATCCTCTATTCTCAAAATACTTTAGTATTCCTACCTTATTGTTTTCCACTAATATTTGACACCCATAAAATACACACATCTTAATCATGTCTTCGTAAAATATTTCTGCCTTAGGTGGTCTATTAATGTACTCACATACAAACTGCATAGACGCGTCACTTGACATGCTAAACTTATGAAACACGTGAGCAGCAGCATCAGACCTTCTACCATCGGTAGTCGTATCATGGTCATAAGGGTCACAACCTGCAACAAGTTGATCTGCTCTACCAGGAAAC
>Ga0222716_10000759_pt1 | contig 27765 bp, 26 predicted proteins | sample C33_13DmetaG_FD_165044 | JGI IMG/M metagenome (GOLD analysis project Ga0222716, IMG submission 165044) | Estuarine water microbial communities from San Francisco Bay, California, United States - C33_13D | ecosystem: Environmental > Aquatic > Marine > Unclassified | place: USA: California... | reverse complement strand
TGTTTACATTTTGATTAACTGTAGAGTTTACAGTAGAGTTAGATGTAGATGTATTATTATTTGTATTGGTGTTTACAGAAGTATTATTATTGGTATTAGTATTGGTATTAGCATTTGTAGCAGTACTATTATTCGTATTTGTGTTCGTAGAGTTATTTGTATTCGAGTTAACATTCGTATTGTTATTAGTGTTAACATTCGTATTAGAATTTGTGTTGGTATTATTATTAGTATTGTTGTTGGTGTTAGTATTAGTAGTCACCGTAGTATTAATAGTAGTTAATCCATTGTCTTCACAATACTGAGTACCAGCTGTACAGTCACCTGTCTGGTCTGCTTGTACACCAAACGAAAAGGCAAACAGCCCTAGTATAAATAATGGTCCAATAAACCCTAAGTTTAAATCCCCTCTTGTCACTTTCTTTCTCCTATTTGTCAGGGGTGTTTGAAGCCCCAAAGTAAAAACTAATTACAGCACTTGCCAACCCACCTAGATAACCAAGCACTAAGTTAATTAATGCTTCGCTGTTTTGTTCTGGCGGTTGTAAAGTTACTAAGAATATGTAACCCATAAACCCACCAACCACAGCTATACCCATGATACGTGCAGTCCAGTCTTTACTAAACTTACCACGTGCATCTTGTTTGTCTTGTACTTCTAATGAGAAGACATCGACTTCTAGTTCTTTCATCTGTACTTCAAAAGCTTGTTCAGCTTGTTTGAGCTGTAGCATCTGTTCAGGTGTAGCTACGTCCATAGCTTTGTTAATAGCCTTTGGATTGTTAGGAACACCTAAAACTTCAGAAATCATTTTAGCAGCCATACCACCCATAGGTCCACCTAGTGCAGTACCTAACGTTGGAGCTACCGCACCTATTATATTTGTTAATAATCCTTTCATACTAAATCCTCCATTAGTTCTTCATACAAATTTCTAAAATTTTCTAGTGTCATAAACCCTAATCCTTGTCCAATCTGGTGCATCCTATAAATGTTATACGACATTTCAAGTTGTTTCTCGGTGTATAGTAACATTATACTAAGTTTAAAACTAACTGTTGTAGCTCTACACTACGTCTACCAACCTGTTTAAACCACTTGCTATCTTCCATTTGTCTAGCCATCTCAGCCCAGTTGTGTTCTTTACAAGCTTTTAACATGTTACGAAACTTTGAAAGTCTTGTACCACCTAGGTTAAAACACATGTTTACTAACACACGTTTTATATCTTCTGGTAGATTATTAAAATCTTCTTGGCTTCCAAACACATGTATAGCTTCTGCATAATGCCTATCAAAGTCTATCATGTAGTATCTGTCTACAACCTTTTGAGATACAGGTGTGCCTATTTCCCAGTCGTATTCTTCGTCTTGTGGTTGACATAGATGACCAACTCCTAGAGTCTTATAACCTAAACTGTCGTTATAGATTTCTAGGACTTCGCCCTCGTGTCTTTTAATTTCCCACTTGCATAAGTCTATGTTCATATTATTTGTATGTAATTGCCGGTTGATTGTAGGGTAATCCTGTGATGGGGTTGATTCTATCAGCAGCATTATCCTGTGTAAAAGGTACTTCAGGACCTTGTATAAGTTCTTCACCTACGATTCCTCCCATTGAAAAGTCAGTTCTAGATATTAACGGTTGTGTACCGGAAGAAGTTTTTATATTAGCTCTATCTTCTAGTAAAGCTTCTTCTGTTAAAAATTCAGAAGCTCTGTTAGTATAATCTACAAACTCCGAACCTAAAGGAAGAGTCTTAAGTGTTGTTACTGCAGCTCCCTCATAATCCCCAGTTGAAAAATTCCTGTACGTTTTACCGGCTCCGTTGTATAATTTATCTAGCTCACCAAATAAAGGAGTAATATTTGAAGTGGCGTTACTGTATCCATTGCCTGACCACGAGCTTACGATTCTAGATAATTTTTCTATTCTCCAATCAACAAACCCCGCTAACGCAGACGCTTGTCCCCACCACTTTGCACCAAAGTTTTCAGGTTCGTTTTTTTCATAAAACTCTCGTGCTGGACTCATCTCCATTTGAAGTTCTCTAAGACCTCCAAAGATTGTAATAGTACCTAACATTTTGATAGCTAACTTTACATCTCCATCTTCTACTCGATTTATTAAACCGTTCATTTGTCCAACTTTATACTGTGCCCAAGATAAAAATAACCCTACGGATTTGGCTAGTGGGTTATTAGACTGAGCAAATAACATTCTGTTACCTATTCCGGGCAAACCTACGTCTCGTTTAAACGCTTTGTTACCTGCTTTAATTAAAAGACTTTCTCCCACAGGAGATTCTAAAGCTTCTTTTACACTTTTAAATTTACTTAGACCTTTTAAGTCTTTCATATTTAAACCATAGTATTTTAAACGTGTACTCAGTGCTTTACTAATAGTTTTTTTGTTACCAATTTTCTTTGCTAGGGTGAACACTTCGTCTATACCAGAACTAAAAGCAACTCTTGCCGCTAGATTTGTTGCTGGAGCCATTAAATTGTACTTAAAAAATGTCTGTGTTAAATTACCAAGCCTAGCTTGTAGGTTAGTGGTAGGATTCATACCTGCAGAAAAAGCTCCTTCGAGGTCTTTTACTACAGTAGAACTAATGGATGTAGAACGAGTTCCGCCTACACCATATAATGAAGCAAGGTTATCTTTTCTCCAAGAGTTAACTGCTGCTGTAGTAGCAGAACGTACACTACTATTTTGAAACGGCTGTAGAAAATCTCCTAATTGAGGTATGATAGAACGTGGTAACATTGTAGAGTTACTTAAAAATGTGAGTAGTGCAAAACCATCTTTAGCCATGTTGCCTTGCAGTATGTCATCTCCTGATTTATGAAGCATACCAAAATAAGCATTAACAGTATTACCCATTAATTTAATTTTCATGTTGTACTCTTTCTGATTTATTAATCCATTTTTTAATTTTAAACCTAGCGTCTTATTTAACGAACTTAAAACTTCTCCGTTCTGTCCAAACTTTCTAGCAAACTCTACACCCTTAACAGTATTTTTAGTAAATGTTCCTAAAAGGTCTTTTAAGTTTTCTTCTAAAATAGGTTCTAGTATTTTTCTAGCTTCAAGACTTTGGAAGGTTCTTGCTTTTTCAAAGTTTTTTAATTGAGGAACTCCTGTAAAAGTACCAAGTTTCCCGCTTCCAAAGTTAGAACCTTTAAATATTTTTTCAGACCCGTTACCTGTAATATTATCTATGATATCACCAGCAGCTGTAGCAATTTTTTTAGAATTCCATTTAGGATTTTCTGCTTTTAAAGCTTCTCGTACAATTTTTTTAGATTCTTTTATATTACCTAAAATTTTACCTTGACTCCAAATTTGAGGAAGGTCATAATTTTTAATTTTGTCATACTTAATAACTTGTCCGGCATACGCGTTCATCTCTTTAACAAATAGTTTACCGTTCTTAACCAAGTTATTAATTACAATTAAACTTTCCGGTGTAAATTTACCAGAAGCTTTTAACTCAGCTGGTGTAGTTAGTTGCCTTATAATTTTAGTGGCTGCAATACCTTCTACATCTGTAGCCCTCTGAACAACATCATCAATGCGTCTAGCCCATATACCCATGAAAGCATCTGTTGCTTCTTCTGCAGATATAATATTTTTGTATTTACCATCCATTTGTGGGAGTAACATACGAGAAAGTACTTCGTTTTCTCCCCCATGATTTATATTTCTAGAAGCTGTAGTTCCAGAACCTTTAACTTTTAAAAAGTTATGTAACATTCTTGCAGCATTATTATTAATAATACCAAAAGCTTTTTCTTTTTCACCGATTAATAAATAAGGAGCATCTTTAACTCTATTATAGACAAGCCCGAACGTCATACCGGCTCCCATTAAACTATAGTTAATTGCATCGTCTTCATCACCTATAAATGTACCAGCAGTAAAACCTACCCCAGCTCCAAATAAAGGTCTGAATGTTTCGTTTAAAACAGTTTGTAAAATTCCATCTGTTATTTCAACCCCTTCTTTCTTCATTATCTTTAGGGTTCCATCTGTAGCAATGTAAGCTTGTCCTTTAGCATATTTCTCCATTAAATCTACAAACTCGTTGTTCATAAACTCTTTTGCTTCATCAGATTTCTTTGTTAAATTTTTAATTTGTATAGCTGAGAAAGGAGCTTTGCCTTCTATCTTTACTTTTAATTTATTAGAAGCTTTGTCAAATTTACTGTTTGCTTTGGTTGCATCTTTTAATGCTTGTTGAGCATTTTTAGCTTTGACATACATTTTACTTAAAACTAATGAGCCTTCTAACTCTTTTAAAAGATTTGAATTTTCTTTTAAAACAATTGGGAGAACTCTATTTAAGTCTTCTGTTTCTTTTGCAGTTAATGTTACAACTTTTTCAGGCTTGACTGAGCTTTTAACAACAACATCAGCATCTGGACCATTTATTTTACCTAGATTAATATCGTCACCATCTACTGATTTAAATCTATTAGCTACAGCTGCACCGAGCAAAGAACTTCCTCCACCTACAGCAGCACCAAATAAAACATTGTTAGGATTTACTTCTCCATAAGCAGCATACTCGTATAGTGCCATGTCAGCAGCTCCAATACCTGCACCTGTCGCAGTTGCTCCTATTTTTCCAAGCTTTGCAATCTTTGCCCACGGTATAAAAAATGTTACTGGGTCTGCTATAGCAACGCCTATTCGACCTGTTATAACAGCAGCATCGTTTTCATTTTTACGAAAGTCTATACCGTACTCTTCTTCCATATACTTAAAAATTTTATCAGTACGTTCTGTCTCAATTTCTTTAATGTTTTCTTGAAAAGATTTATTATTACTTATAGTAGCTGCTCCAGCTTTTATAGTCCTAAAAAGATTTCCGAGTGTATGACGTTCTAGTTTTCCACCAAGTTGTATTTTTTGTGCAATAGTAGGTTCAGCACTAGGTAAGTCTTTAGATGTTGTACTGTTGTATTGATTTAAAAAGTAATTTGAATTGTAGGTAGTAGGCTCGGCTTCTCGTATAAGTTCTTTTTTACCTTCATACTTTTCTAACTCAACATCTTCGTCAAGAATTTGATTTTCTAATTCTATGCGTTCTTCAGATACACGTTCTTCTTCTTGTAAAATAAATTCTTTTTCTTCTTGTTCAGAATCAATAGAGCTGTTGTATTGGTTTAAAAAATAACTAGAATCAAATTTTTGTTCTTCCTCCTCTTCTTCTTCTTCCTCTTCTTTTTCATCATCCACAGTAACGTTTGCATTTTCATTATACAAATTTAAAAAATACTCAGAGTTGTATTCTGTTTCAGGGGTCATTTAGTTTCCTAAGATTTTAAAGTTTTAATTCAGCTAAACGTTTTCGTAATTCAGTAAGTTCTGATTCTCTTTTCTGTCTTACATTTTTACTTATGTCTGTAGCGTAATCAAGATTTAAAGTTTTTTGCTCGATAATTTTTTCAAGTCTTTCTTCTTCTGAAGTAAATACAGGAATAAATAAAGCTGTTCCTGCAGAGTCTACTAATTTATTAAGGTTAGTTTGAGCATTTTTAAGAATTGTTTCTGTTTTTTGAATCTTTGATGGAGACGCATCAAGCATCCACTCTTCACTGTTTAATCTTTCTTGAGCAACTTCTGCACGTTTCATAATACTTTTGTATTGTTTAAGTTCGCTAGGTTTAAATTTATCTAATACGTCTTGGGTAACTAAACTATTATCAAAATTATTAGCACTAGAATCCTCATCAATATCAGAATCTTTATCAGGAGATAATAAACTTGTAGAAGTATTTTGTTCTATAGTATTTGTTAAGTCAGCTTGTACATCTTTAGTTGTAGACAATAAACTTTCTTGTATTTCTTTTTTTTCTACATCTTGATAGAAAGGATTAAGACCTGCTTTTATACGTGCCTCTGCTGCTTTCTTAGCAGTTATCTGTATGTCTTCAGGTATAGGGTCTACTCCAATTTTTAAATTTTGTAAAACTTTTATCTGTGCATCTGTTGTTAGCTCATTAATTGCAGGTACTAAAGTTTCTTTACCATTAATCATAACACCTACTGAAACTTCTGTCATTGTAGAGTTGTCTACGTTATTTGTAATAGGACCTTTAAATCCTGTAGAAGACTTTTCTGTACCGTCTACACGTGTCATGTCTTCTGATAAAGTGTCTTGCATTACTTCTTCTAAAGGTTTATTTTCTGATAAAGCTTTTTGCATATTTGCAATTTCTTTTATAGCATTAGGATGTTGATTTTTTAATGCGTTAAAAAAATTAAACTGTTCTTCAATAGGCATTGCTCTCCATTCAGGAGTATCTATTATTTTAACTACTGCTTGTTTATTAAATAAAGAATCGTCTACAACTTTAACAACTTTAAATTCGTTGGGAGATGTGCTAGTAGTAGTAGGTAGTTCACCATCAACAGTAGGAGTAGGGGTTTGTGATTGATTAGCTTGTGTTTTTTTAAGAAGCTGTTCTGCATTACTAGGTGCCCAAAAACGACTTGTATCTTCTGTTGCAGTAATAGTAAAACTTCGAGCAACTTCAACAGCAGCATTAGCCGCCCACTGTTGTCTTTGAGACTGTACAACTGGTTCATTACTAGTACGAGAGTATTCAATTTCACTTGCCTGTGTTAACATTGCAATATCTTTTTGAAACTGATTCCAGTCTGTAAAATTATTCTTACTAGAGTCAGGATTAAGTTCACCGCCATTAATAGTTTTTTCTAATATAGCTTGTAAATCTGCCATAGGTACTTTAATACTTTTATTTTCAGAGTTTGAAAAAGTTAAGTCTCCTATATAATTAATATTTTCTGTATCTGCAGCTCCTCCAACCCCTTTAGTTCTAGGAGTTACTATTTGTAGTACAGCATTTATTGTGTCCTGTGACAAATCATCTACCGGAGGGTCTCTAAGAATTTTTTCTTGGAGTAAATTTATGTCTGCAGGAGTATTATATAGTTCATCTATAATTTCAATTTCTGAAACTTTAACTTCTCTTGTTTTTATTCCTGCTAATGAATTTAAAAACGTTGTGTCCATTGCTGCCATCAGTTCTTGTGGAAGAGAAATGTCCATGCTTTCTGTATCTGACATTTTAATTTTCTTTACTAGCTGTTGTCCTTCGGTACTGCCAAAAAACTTACGACCTATACGTTTCTTTAAACTATCATCAGAAATTAATTTTACACCTTTAGCACGAAGAGCTGTTAAATTTTTATCAAATGCTTCTTTGTCTAAATCAAAATAAGGTTTGTATTGTTCAACTCGTGTTTCATATTTTAAAACATTATCAGAAACATTCTCAATTGCTTGAACTCTTATATCTGCTAATTCTGCAGGACTTAAAGTTTTATCTGTTGCTCCACCTGTTACAATTTTAGTAAGTCTTTCTATTTCAGGTTCATAAAAACTTTCTTGATAGTTGGCATACTTAGTAGTGTCGTTTCTTTTTTCATAGTCTGTCTTCGTATCATTAATAGTGGCAAATTCTTTTGAATAAGAATTTATAAGAGGAGTCAAACTTTGGTCCCACTGTTGTGCTCTTAGCACAGCTTTCTCACGAATACCTCTATTAACAGCTCCTGCTATACCTATTGCTGCTCCAGCAAAAAGACCAAACTGCTGTCCTTTCTTAGCTTTTTTCTTTGCAGAAGATAGTAAAGATTTTCCAAGTGTTGCTATTCCCATTATACTTCCTCTGTGTTTTTAGGTGCCAATAAACTTTCAGGCACTTTAATTTCTTTTAATTTCTTTTCTATCTCAGTTGGTAGAACTCCAGACTTAACTCCGCTAACTTTATCTTCTTCTGCTTGTACAGCTGCTTGGCTAAGTAATTTTTCCATAGCTGTAATTTGTTCAGCTTTATCTTCTTCGTCTAACTCGTCAGGTTCTCTATCAATTTTGTATTCTACTCTTCCTGCTCGTTCAACCAACGCCATAATTAAATACATAGTTGGCTCAATTAGTAGGGTCATTAAATCAGGATTCCATAAACCTTCTTCAAAACCAGCAAATAAAATAATTTGTGCAGCTTCAGCAATAGTATTGTCTGCATCTATAATATCAACAAGAGCTTCATAAGCATCATCTTCTGTTAAATTTATAAACATAGATTCAATAGCAGGTTGTATTTCTGTAAACTCTGTAGGTTGTTCCCAAGGATAAGGAGTATCAGGACTGTTAGTTAAACTTTGTCCCGGGATAGGTCGTTGCATTTGACCTAGAACTTCTAGACCTTCTTGTTCAAGTTGTTGTGGTTCCATCATATTTTATTGTTTTGTATTATTAAAAAGTTATTGCAGCCCCTGCTGCTCCTATCCCATACTGTTTCATTGTTTCTTTATAGGTGTCTAAAACTACTGCAGAATCAGCAGGTCCCATGTATTGCCCACCAGCAGATTTAATTGAGAAATCATAATCAGCAATAGCTTTAGCTTCTACTGATGGAAGATAAGACACTGTAGGACCTTCTTCATAAGACGGTGTACTTGCAGCTGTTTGTGCATCTGCAGCTTTAACTATTTCATTTTTAGCAGTGTCTAAAGTAAATACGTTTTTAGCTGTTTCTGTTCCAGCACTTATTAGTTTATCTCCTTGTCTTTGTAAAGTATTTTTAGATTGTTCTGCTATTGTGTCTGCTGCAATTTTGTTTGTATCTAATATTGAAACTTTTGAACCTACTTGAGACATATCTATTCCGGTTCCTGTACCTATTTCTATAGGGTCAAATTTTAACTTACTAGTATCTATAACTGTTCCTGTTACTCCATCTGCAATCCCTACAGTAGTTTTTGATAAGTCAATTGTAGCAAGGTCAGGTGATGGTCCACCTGTAATCCATTCTTTAGCAGCATCAAACTTATTTGTAATTCCTTGCTTAAGCTTAGCTCCTTGTTGTCCAACCCAGTCAAGCCCTTTAGTAATACCATCGCTTACAAAAGTATAAGCTTTATTAATTGCAGCAGCTCCGTAGTGAATGCCTTGTGCAAGTTTACCTGCAACTTTAACAAATAGATTACTACTTTTAGCTAACCCACTTGCAAACGTTCCAAAAGCATTCCCTGCCAAAGCACCCATACCAGACATAAGTCCGCCTATTGCCCACGGCATAACAAAACTTAAAGCAATTTGTCCAAGGATTCCAAACTTTGCAAAGGGTTTAGCAATTTTACCCATTACTTTACCTATGCCTTTGGCAACTTTTTTAATTGCACCACCAACTTTCTTGACAATCTTTTTTAAAGACTTTTTAATTTTACTAAATAATCCCATAATATCTCCTATCCAAATGCTTTAATTAAATTTGATACAGCATTTAATGACGCATTAAAATTCTCTGCAGTACTTGTTTCGTTTGCTAACGCTGTAGCATAAAGTTGTGTTTCTCTGTTTTCTTTTCCTTCAGCAGCTCTAAAATTAAAATCTGCTTGGTCACGCATTTCTTGCCATAAGAAAGCTTGTGCTTGTGATGACATATTAAATGCATTTTGTGCATTCTGCATAGACACTTGATTGGCTGCTGCTGTATTAATTGTATTGGCTTGTCTTCTCCATGCTAGATTAGCTTGTTCAATAGCTTGTGCATTAGCAACATTAAATTTTTCTCTATCAAATTCTACTTGTGCATTAAATGTATTGACTTGATTTGTCATAGCAGAATTAGCTTTAGCTACATCTACATCTGCTTGAAACTGTAAAGCTTGTCTTGCATTAATCTGTTGAGTATTAAACTGAGACATAGCATTAGTTTGCTGTGCATTAAACTGGTCTACTTGTGCAGATAAACTTGACATAAACTGTTGTGTTTGATTTTCACTAGCACTATTAAATTGTCTTGCAGCATTTTGAGCAGACTGATTACTTAATAACGTTTGTTGAGCTTGTTGAGCTTTTAACACATTAGCTTGTTGATTATTATTAAGATTTGTTAAGTCTGTCTGTAAGAAAGCATTAGCATTGTTTATCTGAGTTTTCTGATAAAAGTCTGCATCAGCTAAATTAGCTTGTGACATAAGCACAGCATTTTGAATTGTTGCTTGTTGTCTATTATTAGCTTCAGTTAAACCTACAGTTTGTAAAAACTTACTGTTAGATAAAGCGGTTTGTTGGTCAGCACTAAACTGAGCCATGTCCATTTGGAAAACTTTACCAGCGTTATCAAGTGCTGTCTGTTGTCTAAACTGAGCACTCTGTAATTCAGCTTGAGCTTCAATAGACTTCTGTTGTCCTACACTTGCTTGTATTGCTTGTGCGTTAGACTGAGCCAATGGGATAGCTGATTGTATAATAGCATTGAGCAAAGCATCTCTACCTACAGTAGAGGCTGACATACCACGTTGTGCTAACATAGCTTCTACACTAGCAACAGCGGGTCTAGCCCATGTAGGAATCTCACCTTCTTCAATACCTTTTAATAAACTATCTACTTGATTAGATACTAAAGCTTCTTCAGGAAGCCCTGCAATAACTCCACGTTCTGCTTCGGTTAAATCCATCAGTCTATCTTCTAAACTTTCAGGGTCGTTACCTAACGTAGCTATATCTTCTGCACTAACACCAGCATTAGCTAATTGTTTTTTAGCCCTTGTAACCCGTGCTAGAGTTGTTCCTGCTACTTGAGCAGCTTCTGACATAGCAGTAGGGCTTATAGTTCCAATAACTCTTTCAGTTAAAGCACCGGGAATAATTTCAACCGTAGCTGCTTCAATTGGAGCTACTCGTTCAGTTTCAGCAGCTTGGGCTTGTGCTTCAGCACTAACTTCTCCTTCCTCTACAGCAACTTCTGGAGCTTCTGTAATTTCAGCTGCTGTCATTGTATCAGCAGTTAAAGCACCGGGAGCATCCGCAGTATCTGTAGTAGTAACAGTGTCAGCAGTAGGAGCAGTTATTGTATCAACTGTATCTACTTCAACTTTGTCCTGTGCTGCTAGTTCTTTAGCTACACCCATTTCTCCAACTTCTACTGCTTTAGGGTCTGGAGTTACAGGAAGTCCTGTCATGTTTCCAGATATTAAATCTTTAGCTGTTTCTTTAGCGTCTTGCATTCTTTTACGTTCTAAAGCTACTCGCTTTGCTTCTGCTTCTGCTGCTAGTCTAGCTTCTTCTACTAACCTAGCTATTTCTGCTTCTGCTGCTAGTCTAATCTCTTTTTGTTCAGGAGTCTCATCAACAGGTATAGGTGCTGGTGTTGGAGCCGGAGTAGGGGCAGGAGTAGGAGCTGGAGTAGGAGCTGGTGTTGGAGCTGGTGTTGGAGCTGGAGTAGGAGCAGGTGTTGGTGCTGGTGGCTCATTAGGAATTTGACCAGCTTCGTCTCTACCTCTACCTCTTTCTTGAGGTTGGTCTATTCTACCACCACCATCAATAAGCTGTGTATTGTTATTATCAGTTACTACGCCACGCCCACGTTGATATTTAGCTCTTTTTTTAAGCTTATCTTTTATTTTTTTTGTCATTGTTATATACCTATTTTACTTAACTTCAAAGAGTTTGTCAAGCTTTTCACCAATCTTTTCTATCCTGTCCATGATTAATCCCATGTCATCTCGAAGTTCTGTTTTTGTTACGTATTCTTTTGCAATCTCTTCCCGTGTTTTATTTAACAGGATGTCTTGTCTTCTTAGTTCTGTTGTGTTTTGTCTAATAGAATAAAAGACAGGAGCAATGATAAGGGTTATTAAGACGTTCCAAATAACGTATGCGGAGACTTCCACTTTTTAGTTTGCTGCAATGTAAGCTTTGCCGGTTGTGATTGCACCTGTATAGCTAGACTTATCTTCTGATGAATCTACTATGTTTGGCACTCCTTTCATTGATGAATCATAAGATAAAATAGTTTCAAGATGGTCAACATTACGCTGTACCATTTCGTTTATTTCTGTTTGGGTCATGCCTGTTACATAGTATGAACCACCATTAACTGCGTTAATAAGCGTAACGCTATCCATTCCTGCTGTTAATACTTCTGCTACTGTTTGTGTCATTTTTATTCTCCTTTTAGAGCTAATAGCTCTGATTTTAATTCATCTACTTGCGTAGACAGTTCTTGTACTGCATTTATTAACACAGGTATAAATTTAGAATAAGTCAGACCATAATTACCATTTGTTTTATGTTTATCAGTAAGTACAGCTGTTTCATCTTCAACTTTATAACCGTATTCTCTTTCTAATTTTTCTACGTCTTGTGCTAATAAACCACCTAAGAGTTTTTGTTGCTTATGTGTTCCGTCAGGGGTAATGCTAAAATCTTTACTATAATCAGAACGCATATCCCATCTGTAAGTTACAGGTTCTAATTTATTAACAAAATCTAAACCCATTGTTAAAGGCTCAATATCTGTTTTATCTCTTTTGTCTGAAGTAACAGTCCAATCAACTCTAATATGAGCAGATGCAGTAGCATTATTACCTAAAACAATAGCGTTATCACCAGTAGTAATGTGGTTAGGAGAACCTGATGTACCTGCGTCATACCCTAAACAAAGATTCCTGCTACCTGTTGTAATAGTACTACCTGCAACAATACCTAAACAAGAATTAAATGACCCAGTTGAAATTGCTACACCTGCGGTTCTACCCACTAGTGAGTTACTCGAGCCTGAAGTTATTACATTTCCTGACCCTGAGCCTAGGCAAACATTAGAATTACCTGTTGTGGGGTTTTTATAAGCATCAATACCAAATGAATCATTGAAATTTCCAGAAGTTCCAGTCCTCTGTCCTGAGTGTCCTACATGAGTACAACCATAAGCAGTTTTCCCTGCACCACCGTCCATTGAAAAACCACCTATACAAATATTAGTATCTCCAGTGGTTATTGCTTGACCTGCTTCAAAACCCATTAGAACAACACCAACTGCTGATGTAACAGCTACACCTGCTTGATAACCTACGGCAACATTATAACCTGCACTACTTGCTGCTTTTAATGCTTCATGTCCTATTGCAACCTCACCTGTTGGTGTTGTTTGTGTATTAAGTGCATTAATTCCGATTGCGACATTACTACTTCCAGTTGTTAAAGCAACTGCTGAACTTGGTCCGATTGTTACATTGTTGCTTCCAGTCGTAATAGCATACCCTGCTGCTTGACCGATACATTGATTATAAGTACCAGTTGTAATTGCTTGTCCTGCAACTGAGCCTACACATACATTGCCAGGTCCTGTAGTTATTGAGTCTCCTGCTTGATTACCAATTAAAGTGTTTTCTGCTCCAGTTGTAATTACTTGTCCTGCTGCATAGCCAACTGCTGTGTTGTTGCTTGCTGTATTAGCGTTTAAAGCCACACTACCTACTGCTGTATTGTTAGAACCACCATCTGGGTAATTTGCTGCGTAGCCTATTGCTGTATTATTTGAATCATCAATATTTAATGCACCTGCATACGCCCCAACCATAGTATTATTACCGCCTGAAGTATTGTTGCCTAAAGCAAAAAATCCAAGAGCAGAGTTGTTATCACCAGTCGTTAAATCTTCAAAAACATCTACACCAACTCCAGTATTATAGTTAGCTGCATCAATCGTTCCTGTAGTAGCATCTCCAATCATTATAGATGAAGTACCAAAAGTCTTAGCATCTGATAAACCATTTACGTTTGAAGCTCCACCACTTCCAGCATCTTCCCAACCTACTCCACTTCCTGTTGAAGTAAGTACTTGTCCATCAGTTCCTTGTGCCCCACCAATTGTTAAGTTATCAGTTTCTAACACTCCATCAATATCAACATTTCCAGAAATGTCTAATGTAGCTGCATCAAGTTCACCTGAAATTGTAAGGTTGCGAACACCCGTGTAATCTTTGTTAGAGTCTAGTATAACTGCTTTTGAAGCTACTGCTGTACCGACTGCTGTGCTACCTATGTCAAGAGCATTAAGCTCTCCAACGACTGCTGTAATACCGTCTAAGGCATTAAGCTCTGCTGCTGTACTTGTAACACCGTCTAGGATGTTTAACTCTGCAGCTGTAGAAGTTACTCCGTCTAAAATGTTTAGTTCAGCTGCTGTACTCGTTACGCCATCTAGAATGTTTAGTTCTTCTGGTGTAGACGTAATAGCTGTAGCCGAAGCTGCTGCTAAGACAGGTATAGTACCTGATACGTTTGGTAGAGATATTGTTCTATCTCCTGTAGCATCAATAGATGTTAAAGTTGTTTCGTGTGCATCTGCTGTAGTACCTTCAAAGATAACAGCGTTGTTAGCATCCATAGTCACACTATTAACTGTACTAAATGTACCACTTACTGATACGTTAGGTACTGTTAGTGTTCCTGTGCTTGGGTTGTAATATAAATCTCCGTCTGACTCTAACCCTAAATTACCACCGTCTAAGTCTCCACCGGCTGTGAAGATAATTGCGTTGTTTTCGTTTGTGCTTTCGTTGTCTGTAATAGTAACAGTTGTAGCTATTGCAGCTGTACCTGAAGTATTTTGGTTACCTGCTGAATTTACACCCGGTAAATCAATATTAGCTGAACCATTAAAGGATACTCCACCAATAGTTCTAGCTGTTGCTAAGACTGTAGCTGTATCTGCAAGTCCAACTGCAATGTTTGCAGAGCCATCAAAACTTGTACCACCAATAGTTCTAGCAGTTGTTAAAGTAGCTGCTGAACCTGTGGTATTTTGATTAAGTGTGCCGACTGTAAAGTCTAGTGTATTATCTGCATCATCATAAGCAACTGTAATACCTGATTCAGTATTAGAGCTAACCATAGCTCCGACAGTATCACTAATTGTTTCAGCCAGTGTTACACCAGCAATAGTAATTGCATCGGCTTCTAAAGTTCCGTCAATGTCTGCATCGCCTGATATGTCTAAGGTTGCAGCGTCTAACTCACCACTAATGGTTATGTTTCTTCCACCAGTAATGTCTTTGTTAGAGTCTGTAATAATAACTTTACTTGCTATTACAGTTCCGTTAGTTATACCATCTATAAGGTTTATATCTGTTGCACTAGCTGTAACACCGTCTAAAATATTTAACTCTGCTGCAGTTGATGTAACACCATCAAGTATATTAAGTTCAGCAGCAGTAGATGTTACTCCATCTAATATATTTAGTTCTGCTGCAGTACTTGTAACGGTTGTACCGTTTATAGATAATGCATCTGTTTCAAGTGTACCGTCTATATCTACATTACCACTTACATCTAAAGAACCTGCATCAAGTTCTCCAGTAAGTGTAATGTTTCTAAAACTTCCAATGTCTTTGTTTGAATCTACAACAACTGCTTTAGAAGCTGCTACAGTTCCTGCAGTAACTCCATCAATTGTTTCTAGTTCTGCTTCAGAAATATCAGCACTACCAATAACAAAACTTGTACCTGTAATAGCTGTACCTGTAATTGCAGCAGCACTAGAGCCACCAATTATAGCACCATCAACTGTACCACCATTAATGTCTGCAGTATCAGCTACTAAGCTGTCAATATTTGCAGTGCCATCAATGTATAGGTTTCTCCACTCTTGGGAAGTACTACCTAAATCATAAGTGTTATCATCATCAGGGATAATATTAGAATCAATGTCAGCACCAAAGACTACGTTATCAGTAGCTGCATCACCCATAGTGATTGTGCCACCGTTAAAAGTAGTTGTACCTGTAACTGTTAGATTACCACCTATACCGACATTACCAGTTGTAGTAATTGTATCAGTGTAAGTATCTTTAAATCTTAAAGCAGTTGTACCTAAGTCAACATCACTGTCTGTGACAGGTATGATAGCACCATCGGCTATGTATAATTGCTGTACAGGGTTGCTTGATACTTGTACATAAAACTCAATAAAGTTATTGGTTGTATCTATTAATACTTTGTTATTGGGAGCAGTTTCTCCTGCATCACCAATCAATCCTATAACAGGACCTTCGGCTGCTGTTCCATCGTGTTTGTGTCCACCTGTATTACTAAATGCATTAAGCATTTGATTAAACTCATTATTAAATAATGCAGCAGTAATTGTGTCCCCATCAACGAACGAACTCTGTCTTATGTAACCTGCCATTTCCTTATCTCCTACCTGACGGTATAAAATCTATATATAAACCATTTATTTTGTATGGTGCTTTGTTGTCTTCTGTTAGAACTGTAAAGTTAGTACTAGTTCCACTTCCTTGTACGGGTATTCTTATCATAGGTGACTGTGAAGCTCCAAATACCGTTGTGTTAAAAACAGCTTCTCCAAATATTGCAGGTGCATTAACTGTTCCAAAAGAAAAATTACTTGCTGGTTGAGGTATATCTGAACTACCAAAATCATATTTAACTTGAAGTTCTGGAGTTACAGTTCCTTCTGCTGATACAGATACTCTAACATAGTGTAAAGTTTTTAAAGTTCCTAAGTCTCCGTAGTCATAGTCTGGAGTGGAATATCTAGCAAGTATATCAGACCCATTAAAGTCATTGCCTGAATCGTGCACAAGCACGTAGCCATCAGTATCACCATGAAAATATTTTTCAACACCATTTTGATTAAATCCAGCTCCTATACTGGTTACTTCTATTCCTCTTGTTTCTGACCACTCAAACCCGTTTGGTCTAAGTGTTCCTATAATTCCTTCTTGTGCTGAATTTGCAACGTCTGTGTCTGTATAGAATAATCTATACTGAGACTTTTCTCTAATAACAACACTTGAAAGTACATACTTGTCAATGTTTTCTGCTAACTGTGTAATAATAGGTTGTATAGCTTGACTAACTGTACCTAATTCAACATCTCCAATTCTCGCTGTACCAGCAACTGTTCTTAGTCCATCGGGTGCTAAGAATATAAGGTCACCACCTATCTCTTGAATACTATATCCTGAGAGACAACCAATGTTCTTTGCCACTGGAACTACCACCGGTGTACCGTTTATATCTTGGAGTTTGAATATACTGTTCCTACAAAATATAAAAAGTTCCTGACGGAAACTTCTAATGCCTACTATCTGGTCTGATAAAGTTATTGACCCTGCACCAGTACCATTAAAACTTGTTGGGTCTAATAAAGAACTATAAAATACTGTACTTAAATTATCTTCAACACCTGCTGCAACTAAACGCTTATCATGTATTGTTACATGTTGAGCATTCTTAGTAGCTGAATGTGTTGGGTCTATTGTTCCTGAAAAGAAAGTTCTAGTGTTAATGTTAGCACCAGTACCTTCCATTCTAAAATAATATATTAAATTATTTACATCAGCAATCATTAACATACCGTAATCGTATGTTGGTCCTTCAAACAAAGCAAAACTTACTTGTCCTTGCGATGTCCTTGCTAATGCACTACGACCTGTAAAGGCTGTGTAATCATCACCACTACCGGCTACAGAACTTCTACTTACGTTCAACCAGCTTTCACCGTCTTGACTAAAAAATATACCTGTACTTGCACAAGCTATAACACCATCACCATAAGGTGTAACGCCAAGAATAGTATCTATGCTTCCACTTACTAAAGCTGCGTCTCCAGCTCCTAATCTACTGTAGCCATTAATACGCCTATAACCACCTTTAATAGAAACTTCAAAGTTTTTTAGGTCTGTTGCTACCCCCGGAGTTTTAAGCAATTCAATTTGATTGGTTGCTTTAACTAAACCACCGGCACATGCAACTGTATAGGGTTGTGATGCTGCCATAAATTAAAAGTATCGTCTATCGTCTGTCATTGCACGAGGAGTTGGATTTACCAAGTTAGACTTCATAGTCCTCATCGCCTTCTTATAATCGTCCATAGCAAATGCTGCTTGTTGTGGACTTTCTTTAAACTGCCAAACATAATATCTTGCTCTAGCAGTAATAACATTTGTGTACTGTTCTGGGAATACAACCGTGTCTCCGTGTGCTGAAAGCTTTGTAGGCTTGTCAAACGCATAGAAATGTATGTTGTAAACTTTGTCAGGTATTGGACTTAATCCAAACTTCCTGCCATCTGGTGATTTAATAACCCTAGAAGGCTCACCATAAGACTGTGCATCTGCATCGTCTACGTTTTCACTGTCTCTGTAATATCTTTTCCAATCAGCTAGACTTAAAAATCCTAACCCTTTAGAGACAAAAGGGGCTGTTTCACCACTAACATTAATAGTGGTTAAATAAAAATCATCCCAGTCTATCGAAGCGTAATCATCTTTGAGACTCGAGCTACTTGCTTTTAACTCGTACCATCGGGTACCAGCTACAGAAGCTACGGTCACGTTTCCATAGAACGGGTCAGTTCCACCACTCTCGCCTACTGCAAGAAATGGTAACTGTGGTTCTTCATTTGCTATATCAAATATAGACTTGTTGATAGAGTCTTTTACAAACTGTTGTAGTCCTACAGCACTTGTAAAATTTGCAGAAGTTAATGGTATTTCATTAAGTTCTCTAAGGACTTCGTTTGTTAACTCTAAATATGTTGTTGCCATTATTTACCTTTAGCTTTTGCTTGTGCTTTTTTACTTAAATCTTTAAAGTGAAAAAGTCTTTCACTTGTTTTGCCATGAGTTTTACCTGTGTGCAATTGTCCATTAGGCATTTTATGAGTGTTGCCTTTCCATTCAGTTCCGTCTCTTTTATAATGTGGTACGCCTTTCATAATTATTTAGGCATACATTTAGGCATTTCACCAGACTTATACTCAGGCTGTCCACCTGTCTTATATCCAGTTCTACTAGAACCACCGTAAGATTTTGTCATTCTCTTTGGATTCATTTTATCCTTCATTTTTTTATTTGAACTGTACTTCATATTTTTCTCTTTTTTTAAAATAGGTGGAGGAATCCTAAGACCCCTCCGAGTTTGGTATCAGTTAATACCGTAGACTGTACTATTAACCCGCTTGAGTTGTAGTAATACCGTCTTGAACTTTACACTGTCCGTTAAGATACCAGTTAGTGCCATCAGACCATACATGAACAAAATCTCCGTGTACTGCCTTATTAGCGACTAATGAAATAGTATCTGCATCTGTAACTGTGGCTACGGAACCTGCTGCATCTTCCGGAGAAGATACGTTACCCACAATAATATTAGCACTAGATGCTGTTACGATTGTATGAGTACCTGTAGGTTCGGTTGCTCCAACATAGAACCAATACTCTAAACCTGCTGCTGGAGCCGGAAGAGTTGATACTTTAGCTGCTGCTACGTTCATAACAAAGCGAGTACCTGATTCTGCTGCTGTAATTACATTTGCTGCGACTACGGCTTCAGTGTCTGAAGGTTTCTGAATTTTCTCAGCTAATACTCGAACATCGACTGTTCTTGCTGAGTTACGTCCAGTATCCCTTATATTTTCAATTGTCATATTATTTACCTCTGTAAATTTATGCGTTAAAAAAAGTGAAAGGGTCCGAAGACCCTCTCGACCTGACTACTTAGTCAATACCGTAGAATGCACTTACAATGGCTTCGTCTCTAAGTACTTTCGCACCATAGACATGAAGACCACGCACAATGTCACCAAACGAAGTTGGGTCTCTCAACACTTCTGTTGAAAGGATTGTGTTAGCAGTTGCAGTAGATGACATATGTCCAGCCAAACATTTACCAGCAGCATTAGATGTTGCAGCAATGTTGTTTGATTTGTACATATCAAATCCACGTAGTTTTCCACTTGATACTAGTCCGTTTCTAATCGAACCTTGTCCACCATTGTAGTCAACAGACAACAATTTAGAACTAGATTGACCTAGAACTTCGTAGAAGTCAGGACTTGCAACAAACCAACGACCTTCTTCAGGTACGTTCTGTTCGTCTAATAGTCTTGACATTCTACCCATGATATCTAAAGGGTCGTGTTCGTCAGAACCAAAACCAATATCAAGGTTACCAGTACCATCTAAAGTTCCAGCTGCTAAATCAGTAGCACTGTCAGAACCTAAGATGTGGTTAGGTGAAGATGCAGAGCATCCAGCAAACATAGTAACTAAGACAGCAGCGTCATAAGCATCTTTCAATGCGTATGCAGCAGAGCTTGAAGCAACTTCTTTGAAATTAACATGTGACATGTTGCTCTCAATATCATCTACGATGAATTTAAAAGCGTTAGCACTGTCAACAACTAGAGTTGTTTCTGCGTCTGTTAGCATTGTTTGCGTAGTATCGGTATTTCTTGTGTACGCTGACACTGAAATAACGGGTTCTTTGATAATATTAACTGAGTCTCCGAATGCAGATATCTCACCGGAATAATCGGTGTTAGTGATAGCTTCAATTACAGACGATTTTCTAAAAAAGTTTAAGACCTTTTTAGAGTAAACCGCAGGTAAAAAGAAACTATTAGTTTGTCCTGCAACAGAGTTAGCAAAGTTACTATTTGTATCCGTTGATGCTTCAAAATATTGAGCCATGGGATATTCTCCTTGTAGTTATAGTTTATTAATTAAACTATATAGTTTATTTTGTGATTCTGCCTTCTTGCCAAGCATCGTTGATAGCACTTTCGTACTTGTCATACTCTGCTATGCTCATTGCAGCAATCTCCTTTTCTGACCAAACTTTCTCTTGCGATGCATCTACACTAGTTGTTTTAGTGGAGACCATATCTGCAGCAGAACCTTTGGTCGGTTTATTAGAAGATGACTTAGTTTTAGGAAGGTCAATTCCAAAATCTTTTTTAAATAAATCTAAAGCACGTGAAGCTAAATCAGCATCAGTAGCGTTCTTGTATATCCAATCTTGGATAGACTGAGGTTGCTCTTTTGCCCAATCGTGAAAGTCTTCGCTGTTTTTGATATCTTCAAAATCAGGATGTCTTTCCATTAACCTTTGTTCTGCACTTTCTCGTATTAACTCTGTCTCACGTTCTTGGAGTTTACTAAGGCGTTCTTCTAGAACTTTTGCTTTAGACTCCGATTCCATATGAGCTACAGTTTCTACAACTTCATACACATCAGGATATTCTGCTCTGAATCTTTCAAGTTCTTCTTGAGACTTTGGAGCTTTGTAAGCTGGTCTATTACTAGTAGCTTCGTCTAAAAGTTCTTGTTCTCTAGATTTAAACTCATTCAGTTTAGAATCATAATGTTTTTTTAAATCATCGTAGCGTTTCTTGTAGTCTGGTTTCTTATAAGGGGTATCCTTTTTTGATTCCAGTTCTTCAGTATTAACACTTCCTTCAGCTTCCACTTCGTTAATGTCATCGCTTTCAAACAATCTATTCTTTGGTTCTTCAAAGTATACACTGTTAGATGATACAAAAGGTTTATCTTCTCCTTCGTGCCAAGACTTATTTTGATTATAAGGGTTTGGCGTTTCTTCTTTGACTTTATTATTAGCCATCTTCTTTCTCCTACTAAGGGCTTCGTTCACAAGGTAGCTCTATGTCGACTAGAGGGCTTGTTTGTAAAGGTCGCCTTTCGGTTTGTTTTGATAGAGTGCCTACAACAGTAGGGTAGCTCTATCGGTTATTGTGTTTAGCTTCTGACGTGTCTCTGTAGAGGGTCGAGCATCATTTTAGATTTAATACCTTTTGATACTTCATCTTCATCTAATAACCCTCTGGTACTATCTACAGTAGCTTTTGCAATTTGAACTTTTGGTTCTTTTTGCTCTTGTACTTCCATAGTAACAGTTTTTTCCTCTTCAGGCATTCCGCCTTCAACTAAACCTTGTCTATTATCTGCTTCCATTTCTGCTTCTTTCATCATTGCCATTAGTTTATCGGCTCCGATTTCTTCCACAGCTTTCGCAGTAAAGACAAATTCTCCATCAGATAACCTTGCGGGTATCGAATCAGAGACTCCTGAACCCGGACCTTCAACAGGACCGGACCCAGCAAATTCTTGAGCAACATCTATTACTTTTTCAAAAAGCATAGACATGTCTCCATCTTGTTCTAATTTTGACATAAGCATTTCTTCTTCTTCATCTGTTAATGCTGTATCAAGTATGTAATCTAAATAATCTTCTTCCATTTCTTCATCTGAATCCATGTCTGTAGGACCGCCTTCAGCCCTTCCTTCTCTTTCTTCTTCTCTTTTGTTTTTTTCAATTTTTGCTTCCATGAGCAATCCGTCTACGTCCATTTTATATTTAGACGCTAGTTCTAATACAGTAGCCATGTCTCCATCTATAACTTTATCAACAACTTCTTTAGAAACATCTAAGTGTCCTAAGAAACCATCTTCATCTTTTACAGGTCCATCAGGCTCTGCATATCTTTGTCTATCGTCTTCTAACATACTTGCTCCACCCATAGATTTAGGAGTTCGTTTTGGTATGTTTATAGCTTTACTCTCGCCTTCTGCGTACTCGCCTGTTTGAGTAATCATCTCATAAAGTGGAAGATATTTTGTAAAAGATTCTTTATTTTCATTCATCTTATCTTTAACTACTTTAGCTTCCATATCTTTCTTAGCATCTTTACTAAGTGTCTCTGGCATATCATCAAAAGTATTTCTAAAATCTTCTAATAAACTTTGTATTTTCTTTTTCATATTTCTTCCTTTCGAGTTATTGCTTCTTTAACCTGTAGGTCCAGCTGCTCTAGGCGTACCAGAGAATTCACTCTCCCCTGCAACCGGAACATTTCCGATTCCGATGTTGCCACCGCCAGTGCCTGTAGGTCCAAGGTCTTGAGGTTGTTGAGGTGCTCCACTAGGGGCTCCCATACCGTTTGGTTGCCCACCAAGGCTTTCAGTTTCAGGGCTAGTTGTTTGTCCAGCATTTTGCATTCCTATTATTTGTGCCATCATAGCTGCTTCTTCAGGGTCATTTAATATTTCCTCTGGGTCTAAGTCTAAGCTATAGGCTAGTTCACTAACAAGTTTAGAAATTTTAACAAACGGAGCAACTGCAGGATTCTGTGCAGTTTGTAAGAATGTAGTTAGTCTTTGACTTCTTACTTCTTTCTGCATCAAGCTGTTTGTTCCAGTAGCTTTAACTTCTAAATCACCTTTGACATCTAGACCGCCTTCAAAGAACTGCATGTTCCATTGAAAGAAAGCCTCACCGAGAGGTCTTAATAAAAAGTCATCAAGGTTTTTAACAACTGTTTTAACATTTAAACTTGATGCACCCAATAACATTGACATGCCTGATGCAGTCCTTGTCATACTCTGTACGCCTGTTTGTCCGTGAGAATAACTAGGTATTCCTGTTTGTTCGTCTGCAAGTTGTCTAAACTTGTCAAACATCATCATGTTTTCTGGTGCTGTGTTAGGAAACTTTAAACCATGTATAGCTTGTCCCGGCATTCCAGCTTGTCTTCTAAAGATTTTACCCGGATATATTTCCATTGATTGTCCACCAACTAAAGCAGACTCATCTACATCAAAGACTAACGACCCAGCCATTGCTAGGTTGTCTACAGCCATTCTTGCATGACCGTTCATAATCTGTTGAGAATCATCCATGTTCTCTGCTACACCAATACCAAAGAAGTTATAAGGATTTCTTTCGTATGGAAAAGCGTGGTACGGTAATCTGTAAGGAGTAAATGGATTTACAACTGCTCTAAGCAATTGATTTCCACATGTCCATGCATTTACTTGTACTTCATCTAAATCATCTATATCGTCAGCAAGGTCTATACCTACTGCACGTGCATACTCTGCATCCATGATTCCCCAATACTCAATAACTTCAAAGTTAGATTCGTATTCGTCTGCTCTTGAATCATCCTTAAGATGAGATTCAAAATCTTTTTCTTCGTAGTTAGCCCCTTGTTGTATACATTCTCGTATAGCATCCTCATTAAAGTAAGGCATGTTACGTAAACCTCTAAGCTGTGACTTGTTCATCTTATGACGATGAATTACAAACTCACATTCGTCTACATTAGTAGCACCGGGGTCAGGATAAAAATCCCAACAGCTAACAAACTCTATACGGGGAACTCTAACCTCTAAAGGGTTATAATTTCTTTCACCAGTTTCATCGGTGTCCCACTTATGAAGTTTTTTGTTAAAGTTAAATGGTCCTTTTACAATCCCTGTGCCAAGCAGAGCAGATTCTAAAAGAGCATTTCTAATTTCTGATGAACCCTTTGATTCATCTATTTGGTCATGAATTAATTTTTCCATTCTTCTCGCAGCTTTTTGAGCTGGAGAAATTTCTAAGGCTGCTGGATTTGGGCTAAGTCCTTCTATTAACTGTTCGCTTAATTGGTCTTCAATGCTATCTTCAAAAAGACCATTGCCAAAAGAAGCTCCGGGCTTAAGAACTTTTCCGTCTCCTTCATATCCTACATCGTATGGATTATCTAATCTATTACCAATATCGTCAGGTATTTCACCACCGCCCATAGTGCTTTCAATTCCGGGAGGAGCTACTTGTGTATCAAGATATGCATTAGCTAATTCACCTTCTGGAATTTTAGTTTCGGTAATACCTATTGGAAATTTACCAGTTCCAAATATTACATCTACTAATTGCCCAAAAGCAGCTAATACTTTTGTTTTTGTAATCTTTACAAAGATACGAGACTTCTCTGAGTCTCTAAACTTAACAGACTTATTGTAAAGTCCTCTGTAGTTTTCGTATGCTTTTAACCAACGAGTCTCGTCAGTTTTTCTAGCATCTTGAGCTTGTTGAAACCTACCTTTGATAATGCCAACAAGATTAGTTTGTTGGTCAAATTCTAGGTCAAGACTTTTACCAGCTTCACCTTCTACCTCTTCGTAGATATTGTCAGCGTTTAAAAATGTATTTTCCTTGTCTGCCATAAAATCTAATATCCAAATGTTGAATCAGCCGGTTGATGGATATCTCTTTTTAATCCTCTCAACCTGTCGAATGTACTTGACATCCTCGGTCTACTCATTATCATATAACGCAATGCATCGTATGCATGGTCTGAAGCATGTGTATCTACATCTTCAGGATTAGTTTTAGATAGCGGTATACTTTGTAGCTCCCTAATTAAGTTAGGACAACTATTAAAGATTTGTAACCTAGGTCTACCATTCTCTTTAACCTTTAGGAACTCATGTATTTGGATTTTACCCTGTACCCTATTCTTATCTGCGGGTCTAAGCTTATGTCCTTGCCTTACTAAGGCTTCTCCAACAGTAGGTCCAGTAGTACCTGTCCTAGCCCATGCTGCTGTGTCTAATACACCAGAGACCGAGTAAGGGTCTTCTAGCTCCATACTTGTTATTATAGCACCTAATTCTTCACCTGTCAAGCCTTTTCTGTATAATTCTCTATATATTATTAAAGTTCCGTCATTTTGGTCCATAATACCCCATAAACAACAGGACTCTGCAGCATATCCATAGTCAACTGCTTTAACTCTTTCCCAATGTAGGGGAAGTTCAAAAGGTGTAATGACATGAGTAAGTGGGTCAAACTCCACAAAAGCTGCTCCTTCTGCTACATCCCAATTACCTTCAAGCAACTGTCTACGTTGTATCGGTGGTAAAGATTTAAGCATCTGCTCATAGACTCCATCCTCTGCAAGGTATGGGTTATCCTCAAGCTTGGCTGGAATAAACTTACGTGTTAGTCCATCTTTACCTAGGAAACTAGAGTTGTGGTCTGCCGGTGCAATGTATCTGTTCTTAACCCAATGAGAACCAACACCACCCGGGTTAGCTGTACAGCGTAGGTATGTTGTAATGGTGGGGTCAGTTGTTCTTAGACGAGAAGCTAGATAGTTCCAACTAAACTCTGTGGGTAAATGAGTTATCTCATCAAACCCTATCCAGCTGTAAGCTTGTCCCTGATACCTGTATACATCTGCATCTCTTTCAAGGAAACCAAACTCTACCTTTGCACCGCTTGGAAAGTTCCAAAGCTTTTCTACTTCTCTAAACTTAGCACCGGGAAAAGCTTGTGGGTATAACTCTCGAGACTTATCAATCATTTCTCTAAGTTCTGGCATAGACCGTCTAAGGATTAAAGCCCTGTGTGCTTTCTTGTGACAGTTACGCAGTGGGTCGATAATCATAGCGTATGATTTACCACCACCAGCTGCTCCACCATATAGAACATCTTTCTCACCAGCCGCAAGGAAGTCTGTTTGTGGACCTTCGTTGGCGTGGAATAATACTTTGTGATTGTCTAAATTTTCAGTGACAGCTTTAGGAAGTGTCTCTAGCTCATCGGTAGTGATAGGACCTTCTAGAGTCTTATCAAGTTTTTGAATTGTTTCTTTTTGTTTCTTAAACGATTGTCTAGCGTTGTTTAGCTTTTGCTCAAGCTTTTGAATGTTTCTTTTCTTACGCCCGACAGTAGACCGAGCAGCTCTAATAGCTTTTTCGGTTGTGGTTTGAGGTCTACCAGCTTTCTTTTTTGGAGTTCCGTCTTTCTTTAAGACAAAGTTTCCATCTTCATTCTGTAAGTAGAGATGAGGATTCGTCTCCCAGTCTCTCGTTTCGTTTTCCATATTTTTTATCTATGTGTTTTTTTAAGCCGGGAGTAGATATGCGTCTATCTGTTTTGTATTCTAACCAATCACATGCAGCTTGTAAAGATATCTCTTCATTAACAACCATGTTCTCAACTACTTGTAAAGCATCGAGTTGTTCTTCTATAGGTTTTAAGTGATTCGTCAGTGTATCTAACTCATACCCAAACGGTATAGTAGAGGTTGCTCTTCTAATGTATCCGTCTGGTAAAAGCATTTAGATAATCCACATTACAATCAAAGCACAGACAAAGCCTATGCCACACCAACAACCCCAGACTTGCATGTCTGTAAGTTCGTTAGCGTCAATAATACTATTTACTCTTTTTTCTAGGAGTTCTTTTAACATTAGTTTTCCTCGTTGTTGTTTTTTTTATAGGGGATAAAGCTTTTTTAAATAGCTTACCATAAGCTTTCTTTACTTTCTTTATCCAGTTTTTAATCTTGTTCATTCTTTTTCTCCTCGGCTTTATCTTTGTTGCCGAATATTCTTTCCCAGTTATCTCTATAGTCATCTGTATAAAATCCCGGTCTAGGGTTTGCACCCTTACTACCGTGGGTATTTTTATAAATTGGCGACCTAAATGTTATAGGTTTCTCATCGCTTCCTATTTGTTTTCCAGCCATTACCATTTCACCTTGTTAGCCCAGTAAGCCGCTGATAAGACTCCTTTAGCAATATTTTTAGCGTGACGAGCTTTAAAGCTTTTGCGTCTTGCTTTCTCTCGTTTTGAAGTAGGATTTTTCCCTGCTCCACTTACGCCTTGTTGACCAAACCTAATAGTTTTAATTGTACTGCCTGATTTAGCAACAACAACATGTGACTTAGTAGGATGATTAGGAGTTCGTTTAGGTTGGTTATAACCACTGACTCCTGCTTTTTTTAATCTGCTATCAGCCTTTCCACCTTTAGCCATCCTAAACTTTGCTGTTTTCTCTGCAATTTTCTTAGGTTGAGGTGAGTGTTGCTTACCTGAAGCTTTGTCTTTACGTTTGGCTGCTGTGGTAGCTGCATACTCTGAATCACTTAAAGCTTTTCTAGCTTTCTCAGGTAAATATCTTTCTCCAGTTTTACTAGAGGGTTGTCCAGACTTTGTGCCCCACTTTTGTTTACCCCATTTTACTAGGTCTTCTTGAGCTTTCTTTAACATTACTTGTAGCCTCCACCAGCTTTCTTATAGGCTTTCGCTAAAGCTTGTGCTTTTCGTGCAGACCATTTACCGGCTGCAGTTCCGTGCGAAGCAGCAGACTTTATTCTTTGGAATATCTTCTTTCTTTTTGTCGGTTCTGTATAGTTTCCGGCTGCGTTTACTGTTGAGCCACCACTTTTAAGTTGTACTCTTTGTTTTAATTTATCTAATAACATTAGTGTATTATCTTATCCTCATCTTTATTTAAAACATTCACATGTTCACTGTTAATATTGTCAATGTA
>Ga0222716_10000758_pt1 | contig 27825 bp, 32 predicted proteins | sample C33_13DmetaG_FD_165044 | JGI IMG/M metagenome (GOLD analysis project Ga0222716, IMG submission 165044) | Estuarine water microbial communities from San Francisco Bay, California, United States - C33_13D | ecosystem: Environmental > Aquatic > Marine > Unclassified | place: USA: California... | reverse complement strand
AGAAGACATCGTAGCAATAGAACAACGTATGGGCAGGTTAGAAGACTCTGTGCAAAGTCAAGCAGTAGCACTTGCCCGTATTGACGAAAACATAAAAGCAATAAGATCATCAGTAGAAAAGATGGCATCTCGTAATGAATAATAGGGTTTGCCATAATGATAGAAGTATTAGCTTTAGCAGGTGCAGTTACTCAGATAGCTGGTGCAGTTAGTTCTGCAGTTAAAGCTGGTAGTGATGTAGCAGACTTACTACCTCACTTTGGTAAGCTTGCAAAGCTTGACAGTGAGATACAATTAGCTGAGAAGGGTGCACACAAAGGCCCACTAGGTAGACTAAGCTCATCTGAAGAAGAGGGCTTTGCTATAGCTCAAGCTAAGATGAAACATAAAGAATGTATGGATGAGCTAAGGTCCGCTTGTCAACTATATGGACCACCTGGCATGTGGGATCTTGTCGTAAAAGAGCAAGCTGCAGCTAGGCAAAGACATAAAGAAGCACTAGAGGCACAAGCCAAAGCTAGAGATAGATTGTTCTGGGGTATATCTTTAGCAGTAGGTGTAATACTATTTGTAGGTGGTACAGGTGCTATGATCTGGGGTTTAAACGAAGTAGTGAATGGATAAAGAATAATGGCAAAACAGTTTAAAGGTTTTAGTAACCAACAAACACATCAACTACTTAGTGAGATGGGATACACAGGCCCAGCGCAGAAGGATGACATGGATTTATTCTTAGCGTCTAGCCCTAGTGCAGCATCTAAGATAGGCCGTTACGCTGAGATAGCTAAGCAACGTGTAGAGGGTGGCCCTTTGTCTGGCATGGGTATGCAAGAAGGTGGTAGTACAACACCGGAAGGTTATAAGACCGTATCTAGAATAACACCTGATGTATCTACGGACACTACTACTGGAACAGTAGAAGATGAAGGTGACTTTGTATTTGATAGGGCTAGTGATGCTTATGCAGGGGATAGAGGAGTACCTGACTTTTCTAGATCTTCTGCTGATGACGGTGTAACACCACCAGAAGGCTCTCAAGTTATCGTAGAGGGCACACCTACCCCTGAAACTACACAGCCCTCTGTTGATTTAGACGCTGCACAGACAGCCTACAGTGATGCTATGGGTACACTTACAGAGGCACAGAAAGCATTAAGTGGTACTGAAGCTCCTGAAGGAAACTCTACAGTAGATGCAGAAACAGGTAGATTAAAGTTTCCTACTTTTGAAGCACTTAAAGAAGAACTAGGTGAGAACTTTGGTACGGGTGTAGATTCCGTAAATGGTACAAACTATTTAGCTCAGGCTGATTTTCAAAACATTATTGCTGATCGGGATAATATACCTACAGGTGATGGATATGAAGTAACAGGTAGCGCATATAACTGGACTGTTACCTTTAATAATGGTCAAACTATGTCTGTCCCTCAAGCTAATACATCTGCTGCAGATACAGTAGCGAGAGCCGCACAGACAGCGTTCCGAAATATCAGAGGGTCTAACATTGTATCTGACACAGATGCGTACAATGTGCTTCTTGAGAATGTAGAAGATGCTGAACTTTTAACTACGCAGACACAGGCTGACGTATCAACTAAGCAGAAACAGTTTGAAACTACAGAGATCCCCTCTACGAGTGAGGCTCTAGGTAAAGCTATAACTAACCCTAGCTCTGTACTATCACAGCCTACAGTGTATGGCCTGAAGGTAGAAGACAATCAGCTTATTGATGAGGGTACTGGTCAAGTAGTAACTGCAGCTACACTCTTAGTTAAGCAAGCACAGGCTGCAGATGCAGTAGAAGACCCTGCAGTTAAAGCTACTATGGCTTACCTTAATAAGTTTAGTGATCAAGAGCTTCAAGAGAAATACCCACTACCAGAGTTTGATTTTATTTTATTACCTTATGAAACTCTTATGCAAGCTGATGAGCAGTCACTTAGTAGAGAACAACTAGGGATACGTAGAGACTTTTTTGATAAGTTAGAACAACGTCAAGCTCAGATTGAGCAGGACGCTGTAGCTGATCGTGCTGAGACATATGATGCTGAGACTTCTTTAACAGATGTAAAAACAGAATTAGCAAACATTGAAGCTGCTACAGGTACATTATCTGAAGATGCTAAAATGAAAGCTCAAACCATGACGCCAGGCGATTTAGCCCAGCTTCAAGGTGAGTTTAAAGACCCAGCTAAATTAGACTCTTATAACGTAGTGCTTACAGAAGACGATGTAGTTCGCATAAATGAAGAACGTACCCGTATGCAAGCAGGTATGATTAAAGCACAGCTAGACGGTGATACAGAAGCCTATAAAGTTCTCAATGCTGCATATGAACAAGCATCTGCTGCTGTAGATAAAGCTATTCAAACAGGTACTATTGTAGGTGAGCTAAAACAGAACTCAGAAGAGTTTCCTAGTGCTCAACTTTTTGCAGACCTTGGGGGATACACTACATCTGAAGAACAAAAGGTAGAAAAAGAAACTGCAATAGGTGATATAGGTGATGTTGATGCACAGACGTTTGCAACGGATACTCCTAAAGCCACAGCATCAACAGACTACACTTTACCAGCAACACAAATAGCAGCACAAGAAGCAACTATAGTAAAGGATGCTGCTAAGTTTGATGAGTTTGCTACAGCAGAAGAGAAGAAGTCTGAGTTTGTACCTGAGATAACAGCAGAAGAAACTGTTGTGGGTTCTGATGAAGTAGTAGATGTAAATAAGATCATCAACGAAGAATCAGTAATTGTTACAGCTAAAACACTTGAAGCTCTTAATGAGGCATCTACAGCTAAAGCTGCAACTGCAACGTTTAGTCAACAGCTACAAGCTAAAGCTGTTAAGGGTGACGTAGGCGCTAACTCTACTGTACAGGGCCAGATGGAGAAGCTTATGGCTTCCTTCGATGATGGTACACCTGCATGGGCGGCTGGTGCTTTACGTAAAGCTAATGCAGCCATGAGTGCTCGTGGTTTAGGTAATAGCTCTATGGCTTCTGCAGCTATCATACAAGCTACACTTGAGAGTGCTATCCCTATAGCTCAGCAGGATGCATCTACTTTTGCTGCAATGGATATGGAGAATGTTCGTAATGAGCAAGCCGTAGCTCTAGCTAATGCTGCTGCTGCACAGAACTTTGAGTTAGCTAACTTGTCTAACGAACAAGCTGTACGTATTCAGAACTCTATGAACAATGCTAACTTACAGTTAAAGAACTTGTCTAATGAGCAAGAGGCTGTACTAGCCACTGCACAATTCAAGGCATCTTTGCAGGGGCAAGAGCTAAGTATTAGTGCTAACGTAGCAATCTCTAATGCTGCACGATATGCTGCAGTAAATGATATTAACTTGACAAACAGACAGCAAACGTCTATACTTAAATCTACACAGAACTTAGAAGTAGAGATGGCTAACCTGTCTAACTCACAGCAGACAGCCTTATCGAACTTACAAGTTAAAGCTGCCATGATGGGTCAAGACCTAACCAATGAGCAGCAGATGGCTGTACTGGATAGTACACAAGCCTTTGAAGCTAACATGGGTGACGCTACACGTAAGCAACAGGCGTTTATCCAAGATGCTGTAGCTACTGCAGCTATGGAAGGTAGAGTACTAGATAACAAACAACAGACAGCTTTGTTCAATGTAGCTAATGCTGTAGCTGAAAGAGAGATAGAACTAAACAACGAACAACAGACTGCTATCTTTAATATGAGCAATAGAATGACTATTGGTATAGAAGAGATGTCAGGTAGACAACAAACTGCTCTAGCTAATGCTCAGATAGAAGCTGCTATGAAGGGTCAGGAGCTTAGTAATAAACAACAAGTAAGTATTATTAAGGCTGAGCGTATTGCTGAGATAGCCAACGTAAACTTTACTGCTGAGCAGTCTCGTGCCTTACAGAACGCACAGCTAACACAGAATGTTGACCTAGCTAACCTGTCTAACTCTCAAGCTAAACTACTAGCTGACTGTGCTGCGTTAGCTAACGTAGACATGGCTAACCTTAGCAATAACCAACAAGCTGCAGCACAGCAAGCACAAGCCTTCCTAGAGATGGACATGGCTAACTTAGATAATGAGCAACAGGCTGTTATGTTTGAAGCTCAGTCATTAGTGCAGAGTATCTTTAGTGATCAAGCTGCAGAGAATGCACAGATGCAGTTTAACGCTGAGAGTATCAACCAAGTCAACCAGTTCTTTGAGGGTATGTCTACACAGGTACAGCAGTTTAATACAGCACAAGCTAATGCTATGGAGCAGTTTAACACTGGTGAAGAGAACACCATGACTAAGTTCCAAGCTGAGCTTGATAACCAGCGTGACATGTTTAATGCACAGAATGAACTTGTAGTTGCACAAGCTACTACCGTATGGAGACAGACCGTAGCTACAGCTAATACTGCTGCACTTAATGAAGCAAACATGCAAGAGGTTATGGCAGCTAACTCTTTGACTGTGCAAGGTCTAAATGAGTTGTGGCAGCAGGAGCGTGACTTGATGAACTTTGCATGGACAAGTGCAGAGAAACAAACAGACAGAGATCATGCACTTGTTTTAAATAAAATAAACAATGATTCCAATGAGGATTCTGCTTATTCTAGTGCAGTAGGTACATTCTTAGGTGCAGTTGTAGGCGGTGTGTTTGATAACTGGTCTTCTATATTCTAGTAAGGTAAATAAAAGATGGCAACAATAGATACAATAGCAAATGAAGTATACCAAAGACATCTTTTAAAGGGTGTCCAAGTAGCACCTGCTGAAAAAGAAGTAAACCAAGAAAGCTTGATGAAGCGTCCTCAGGTAGAACAAGAGCCTGAACAAGATGCAGCCACAGCTAAAAACGTTGTGTTAAACTTTATTGATGCTCTCAGTAATGATGTATATGATTCAAACATAGTAGATACTGCAGTAAGAGAATCCTCTACAGATGTACAGATGGGTTCAGATAAGATGTACGGTATGTACAAAACACCTGTACATGTATTCCAAGCTATGAACAGAGATGTAGATCCTGATACTGCTGAGATGTACGTAAGAGAAACACCACAGCTAGACTATCTCAATAGACTTGATATTGATACTAGAGAAAATGAGATGGATCTACAGGAATATAGACGCATGGTTGCAGGTGATACTGAGTTTGCCTTTCCTACTGCAGCTAGACAAGTATCCTCTAGAGTTAAGATACCTAAGCTTGAGGTAAGTGAAGAGCCTGATGTAACTATTAAAGATGCACCTGATGCAGACATTGTATTGGATGAACCTACATCTATTGAGACAGAAGGACTTGGTAGTAGACCTGTAGCGGAATCTCTTACAGACGATGATATGGGTTTACCAGAAAGTAGATCTACAGAAGAACAATCTGTAGCTGCAGAGCAATACTTAAACGAAAACTTATATAGTACTGATGCACCAATAAATACCTCTAACATGCAAATAGCAGGTACTAATTTCTCAGATAGAAATAGTGCTATTGATGAAGTGGCAAGAGGACTTTCTAATACTTATACTGACGAAGAAGTTGCAGCTTTAAAAGCAACTATAGCAAGAGAATCAGGTGTTTCATTAGTTGAGAGAGGTTATACTAAAGAACAGGCAATAGAAAAATTCCCTAATTACGCTACAGAGTTAGCAAGACTTCCTAATGACGCTTCTGGTGATGATATATTTGATGTAGTTTACGGCAGAGAGAATATGGGTAATACGGAAGCTGGGGATGGTAGTAAGTATAAAGGCAGAGGTCTAATACAAATCACTGGAAAGAATAACTACAGAGATGTTTCTGAACGTTTGGGCTTAGGAGATTTACTTGTAACAAATCCAGAGTTAGTAGCTACAGACCCTGCTATTATGACAGCAGCCACTAAAGCCTACCTAGATATGAAAGGGTTTGGTTCTGATACTCTAAGTGCAAATAGTCTTAAAGATACAATAGGTCATGGTGGTGGTGCACGAGAGGCTGAGACTAGATGGGCAAACACAATAGAAGATCTTAGGACACAAGGAAAAGATGATCTTGCTGACGAATTAGTACTGAATAATGAGTTTGCTGCACAAAGAAAAGCAGGGGCAACTGTTGATGGTGATATAGGTCCAAGATCAATCGAGGCTTTTGAGATATGGCTTACAAAGGCAGGTATTTCATTTTCAGAAGATATGGAAAATCTAGAGCTTGTACGTCTAGTAAATAGTAACTAACATGTTTGGCTTACCCCTTGAACTAATCACTATGCTCTTCTCTACTGTACTTGGTGGTGTCATGTCTATCATAGGACAGAACCAAAAGAACAAACTAGAGCAACAGAAGATGATGCTACAGACAGCGAGCTTCAAGGCTGATCAAGTTAATGCAGCCAGAGATGCAGGTAAGACTGACAGTCACTTTGCTTGGACACGTAGGCTTATAGCTTTATCTGCAGTATTTAGCATTATTGTCTTGCCAAAGCTAGTAGCAGTGTGGTATCCTGAGGTTGGAGTAATCGTAGGCTACACTGAGGCTACTGGTGGATTCTGGAACTGGTTGTTTGGTCCAGCAGAAACAGTACAGTGGCGCACAGCACAGGGCTTTGTAATTACACCACTAGATACACATATAGTATCAGCAATCATAGGTCTGTACTTTGGTGCAGGTTTCACTAAGTAGGATAAAAAGAATGGCAGTATCACAGTTTAATGGAGTAATACCTGGAAGCTCTTTAACTTCTCATAAAGTAGGAGATCGTCCTTGGGAACGTCCACCAGAGATGGATACAGTTGAAGAAGCTTTATCTTTCTACATGTCCAGTTTATCACAACAAGATACGCTAGACGATCTTATGGTGGCTATTGAAACTGGTGTAGCTATTAAGCCCCTAGTTGAATCTTTGTACACAGCTAGTGTTATGAGAGGTATGCACACTTTAGATGTAGGAATACTTGTAGCCCCAGCCTTAATGGAGTTCTTTGCTGCTGTAGCAGAAAGCTACGGTATTGACTATAAGTTTTCTAATAAAGATCCTAAGAAAGCAATGGATGATAAAGAAAGATCAAGAGTAACTATGTTGCTTCAAGCTTCTATCCGTAAGGCAGAACAGGCAGGTGAAGCAGATGAAGGTACAGATCTTTTACGTGATATGGCAGAGTATACTTCAGGCTCTATGACTAGAGAAGAAGCAGAACAAGACCCATCTGAGAAAGATATGAAGCCACCTATTGAAGGTGAACAACCTATTGAGGATGAAGAGCCTATTGAAGGTGAAGAAGTTATGCAAGAAGAACAAGTAGAACAAATGGAAACACCACCTCAGAGTGGTGGACTAATGGCTAGACAGGGGTAATTAGATATGGGTTTTAATTCAAAGGCATTTGCTGCTTCATTTCTTAATCAAGTATCTAGTGATCTTATACAAAGACGAAAAGAAGGTAGGGCTTACAGAGTAAAGCTTGATGAAGATGCAGAACGTGCTAAGGCTCAGCATAAGAAAAGACTATCTTTAGTTAATGGACCTTTAATGGCTACGTATAACAGCTTAAAAGATTTAGGTGCTACAGGCGCTATGATTAATTCTGCTATGGCATCAGGTCCAGAGGGTATGTTGGACTTTGAAAAGAAGCTTCGTGCTCACAGTGTAAACACAGGAAAGAAAAACTTTACACCTAGTGAAATTGCGGCTCTGTCTAATATGTCTTTAGAAGAACTTAATGCATTTAAGATAACAGATGATCAAGTAAAGAAGAACCTCAGGTATACGTATGGTGGTGGCGCTCCATCACTAGGTAGTACAGAGCCAGCCAAAGGTGGCTTCTTTAGTAAGGTCTTTGGTGTAGACTTAGAGTCAGATATACGTGCTAACCTTGATAAGGATGCGTACTATCAAGGGTACTCTAAGATGGACTTGATTGAGATGGCAGATCAGGATGCATATCAAAGTCTGATGCCTGACACTTTCTTTTCTATTACACCTACTAAAGTGTATGATCCTATTAAGATTAATGATATGTACAGAGATCACATTGCTGATGCAGATAGTGATAACTTAGTTAATAAACACCCATCATATCAAGATGCCTTAATGTACTTTGGTGAAAAAGCACAAGGTTTAAGCCCTGAATTACCAGAGTTTATGCGTGTTCAAGGCTATACAACTGAAGAACTATCCGATGTAGATGCTTTTACAAAAGCGTTTAAACGTAAGCGTAGGTATCAAGTTACACAAGACTATGCATCAAGTTATGGTTTACAATTCTTAACCAGCCCTACAGCAAATGTAAAGAGTTACTTAAGCTCTGAGGACTACTCTTCAATACTTGCTGCTAATGGTGGTGAGGAACAAGTAGCCAATGAAATCAGACCTAAAATAGATAAGGCTCTTGATATTTATGGCTTAGGGGCTGGTGGTGAATTTGGTTCTGCTCTTTCGCCTCTTGGTGGTACTGAGAAAGTAAAAGCTGCTAATGGTCTTACATTTACTATGGACCCCCAAACAGGTTTAGCTATTGGTGGAACAAATGCTAATGGAGATCCTCTTAAACTGCCACCAGGAACATCCCCTAATGATGCATATGAAGCTATGAAAAATGCAGGTTTACTTCCTCAAGAACAGGCAGGGGTAGACTTACCTGGTTTTGGTTCTGCTAATGTGGTAACGGAGAGTGAACTTTTAGAGGCTGGGTTTGGATCAGTAGAAAGCTTACAGGTTCCCTCACCTACACTTGAAGATCAATCCAGTGAAGTTAGTGATTCACTAGATTTTTATGCTAATCCTGAGGAAGGTAAGACATATCTAGTTACTATAAAGGGTAGGAATTTAAATAAACCTTATAGAGTAAAGAGTGAGGACTTACAATACATAGCAGCTTCATCTATAGATGATACTGTAACTATTAAAGAAGACACTGATCCTACAGAAAGCTACAAGAAACAGTCAGGTAGTGCCTTACGTAGACTATTTGGCACAGATAAAGCACCAGAAGCTGAAGATCAGGATGTAGTTCTTGAGTCTGGTCCTGAGTTTACAGAAGAGGATGCAGCTATCTCAGAGGCTACTGTGCCTCGTGAAGAGTATGAAGCTATATTTAATGCTTTCTTTGATACGCTTGATGCAGGGCAAATGAGAGATAAAGATGAAGTGCTTAAGGCTTGGGATGCATACTCTCAAAATAAACCTAGCATATCAGGTGTTTTAAAGAAGAATATAAAAGATTCTCTGCTTGATATGTTTTCTAATGAAAGTAACTAAGTATGACAACTTTTAATTTAGACAGCTTCTTAAAAGATAATGGCGTTGGGGATATGGATGTTAAGCCTACCCCAACCTACAACAACACAACATCTACAGGGTTTAATTTAAATAGTTTCTTAAAAGATAATGGTGTTAGCGGCACAGATGAAGATGATCAAACAAGTGAGTTGGCTTTAGATAGCGAAACCCCTACAACAGGTAAGCTAAAGAAAAAAGATCTTTATAGATATGAGAACTTAAATAAAATACGAGAGTACATGGCTCGTAGTAAAGGTAAAAACTTTGATAAGGCTGATGATGAAGAGCTTGTTGAAGGTTTTATGAACCACATGCGTAACTGGAATACAAACACCATAGGAACCGCAGGTGAAGTAATGTTTGTTACTCGTGGTTCACAGGAAGATAAGCTTGCAGCTAAGAATGCGTATGATTTATATGATAGCTTAGGTAATGTGTTTGTTAATGACGGTGTGTATGGTGCTGTTGATGGTGTAAAAGATTATATATTTAGTGCAATCAAAGATCCTACAAACTATTTAGGTGCAGCTACAGCAGGCATAGCTAAGCTAGGTACTTTTGGTGTTAGCCAAGCAGGAAAAGATCTTATAAAGAAGTCTATACAAAGAGCAACTATGGAAGCTGCACGTAGTGGTGCAACTCGTGAGGCTGCTAAAAAGGCAGGACAAGAAGCTGGCGATGTTATGGCTAGAAAGCTTACTACTGCTGGTGTAAAAGGTGCTAGTGCAGAAGCTAGAAAGGCAGAGGCAGCAAGACTAGCAAGACAAGAAGTTATATTAAAAGCAAGTCAAGAAGCTAAAGATGCTTTTGTAAAAAACAGAATAAAGAAAGCTGGGTACTGGACAGTAGGATCTACTGCTACACTAGATGGTGCTATCGCTGCTTGGCAAACAGATAGTATTCAAGATATATATTTAGATGTGGGTGCTCAAGAAAAGTACAGTACTTCTATGACTGCTCTATCTGCAGGACTAGGCGTAGTAGGTGCAGGGTTTTATGCAATAGGTTCATCCTTTAGGGGTGCATCTGGTTTGGGTGATGCCTATGCTGAAGGGTCTGTAACTAGTAGAGTTTTACAACGCACTAGTAAGTCTATAGAAAACTTAAAGAAACAACTAGAGGCCGTAGGTAATAAAGAAGGTACAACAAGTAAAAAGTATCTTGCTATAAAAGATAGGATAAAAGAATTACAGAAAAGAAATATTGGTGATCCTGTTTTAAAGAAAGAAGTTAATGCTAAAGCTACTAAGGCTCTAAAGAAAGCATTTGATTCTTGGGCTGATAAGGTTGAGTACGGAAGACTCAAAGGTACTATAGTAGATGGTGAATTGTTAGGGCGTATTGACATACCTGAAACACTTGTAAAGAATATGCTAATAGGTGAAGATGGTAAAGGTGGATTAGTAAAGGTACTAAAAGAAGAGGGTGTTAGTATATCTCGTAAAACACCTGTAGCTGATGTCATTACAAACCTTATACGTTACATGCCAGAGGAAGATCTACAGAGATACTCTAAGGCTATGTACAATGAAACGAGTATTCATCTAGGAGACTTTGATAGACTTGCTGTTGACATTGGGGATCTACTTGCTGCTGATGCTAGTAGAGCAGGTAGTACTTTGTCTGTATGGTCACAGGTTCAAAGGGCTGTAGATGCTGGTACTATTGTAGGAACTAAAACATTAGATAGTGCTCTTAAGAATAAGGAACTGCAGGACGCAGCTAATAAAGAATTGAAAGATATGAATAAGTCTAAACCTTTTGCTTATGGACAAAGCATATGGAAAAGATTACTTGTATCCTCACCTTCTACAACATCAGCTAACGTGATGGGGTACTCTTTATTTTCTGCAGGTAACTCAGTAGCTGAACTTTTAAATGGTGCTACCTTTTATCTTGCGGGTGCAGGAACTGGCTTTGGTGCAACCAAAACATCTAGAGAACTATTTAGAAAAGGCAATGTGTATCTAGCCATTCAAAAACAAAAGATGCAAAACCTGATGGACCCCTTCACTACACATGACACGTATATGAAGATGTTAGATGAACATAAAGATTTACGTAAGCTACTAGTTGATACTACAGGTATGGGTGTTGAGCAGTCCATTGAAAGGTTTGGCTTTGACCCATCAAATAAAATAGTTAATCAAATAGATAGATGGACTACTGCAGCTAATACTATTACAGGTGTACGAGTACAAGATACATTTACTAAGTCACAAATGTTTATGACTGAGCTAGATAAGTTTCTACGGTTGAAAAAAGATACTACTCTGCAAGATGTATTGAGGTCTGGCAATACAAAGATAATAGATGATGATGTTATTGGGGGTGCTATAGATTCAACACTGAAGTCTGTGTTTTCAAAAGACTACACAGGTAATGATCAGATGTTAAGCACAGCAGCTAGAACAGTAGAGAACATTTCAAATACCCCTGGCTTAGGATTTGTACTACCTTTTGGTAGGTTTATGAATAACGTTGTAGCAACAGCTTACCAGTGGTCACCTCTGTCTTTAGTTGGTGTGGCATCTAACATAGCTAAGAAAGAAGGGGATGCAATAAGCAATACACAAATTATGTCTAGAGCTTTAACAGGACTGGCAGGTTACAAATTAGCTTATGAGTATTCTCAGCAACAAGAAAAAGATGGACTTGCTTACAACGAAATAAGAACAAAAGAGGGTAACGTTATTGATGTTAGAAATGTATACCCTCTGTCTGCTTTCTTAGCTGTAGGTAGATATGCAAGCCTAACTATGAAAGGCGAAATGGGTGGTGTAAAAGAGCCAATAGAAGATGTCCTTGCTCAGCTTGCTATTGGTCAGGTGGCTAGAGATATGCAGTTCTCTAATGATCTTTTAGCTGCATCAGATTACATAACTAGGGTAGTGTCTGGTGAAGGTGGTGGCTCAGCTATGCAAGGTAAAGAGGCTGCAGGTAAACTATTAGGTAACATTACAGCAGGTGCCACTCGCCCACTAGATGCTATCAATCGTGCCGTTGGTTTTATTGCTGAGAATGATTACTCTAAAGATCCACGTCAGGGGCGTGGTGGTCAGGTATTCTTACAGCAGTCTACTAAATATATGGATAATATTATAGAGGCTTTAGCTGATCAGTTTGATGCAGAAACCCCAAAGCTAACAGGAGATGAACTGCGTGTAGCTACTCGTGAAGGTAGACTATATGATGCTAATCCTTTGTCTAGAATCTTTGGTATAACTGTACAAAGAGGTAAGACTGCTGCAGAAAAGATATACAGTATGGCAGAGTTAAAGACATGGACTGCAGATCAGAGGTCACAGATACCTAAATATGATAGAGTGTTTAATCAAATGTTGGCTCCTATACTTGAGGTTGAAGCCAACCAGCTTTTAAAAGATAAACGTTTCTTAGAGGGTGGTGCTAAGTATAGAAGAGGCCGTGTTGAAAATGTACTAAAAGAAGCTAGAAAGATTGTAACTACTACTCTTAATAATCCTAAGAACTCTTCTAACATAGAGAGAGAAAGATATAGAGCAGCAACTAAAGGTACAAAAGAACAAAAAGCTACAACTATGGAGATGATGCGAGGTCAAGGAGTAGATGCAGACTTAAGGGATTTCACCTACACTGAGTTACAGATGTATAAATCTTACATTGAATACTTAGAGATGTTAGCTGAAGGTAGATAACAAAAGAAGAGGGGGCCATGACAGCCCCCTTTTTTATTTTAGTCCTGTTGCTTCTGCAGCAAACCTAGCAACTATAGCTGCATCATCTAATCGTTCAAGAGATCTATTCTTTATGCTTGACTCTTTCAGATTATTTTTAATGTGCCTCTGTGCAGGTGTGAGCAGAGTAACTAACTTATCATAGAACTCTCTTTGTTTAGCTTCAACGTGTCTCTTAGCTTCTTCTTCGATGTTCAATCTATGCTTCTTTTGGTATTTGAAAACAATATGTTTTAGCTGTAGCTGATGGTCCTGGTTTTGAATCTTCTAAACGTTTCTCCATTTTGGAACCAACCTCAACACAAGACGCATTATCCATAAACAAACCATTAAAGGCATGTACTTGTACCTTACCTTCAAACATCATAACTAACAGTAAAGCATACATCCTAAAACCAATTCTTCACTTGATCAATAATTGCTGGTCCATACTCTGAAGCTAAGCTTACTACTTCACCAATAGCTACCATACCGATAGTTGCTACTGCCATAAATTCAATACCTGTCATGTTACTTCTCCTTTGGGTTTATGTTAAGTCTACTATTTCGCAAACATCACCAGTGCAAGCCATCGTCTGCATTGCTACCGTGTTATCTTCGCTTTCATACTCAGAGAGTTTAGACCACTCTATCTTCTCTGGCATCTCTGACAAGAGTACTTGATACTCTTCTTTATTACAATCTTGATAAGGTGCTTGTTGATAAGTATGATCAGAGTGTGGCAAAAAAGACACACCACTCATCTCATCAAAGTGCTCATACACAAATGCACCTACAGACATCCACTCTTCATCCCGTACTGAGATCGTTACGCTTGGCTTATGTTCGCACCAGTGACGCTGATATGTAAGCCATGTCTCTAGCTGTTCAATGGCAGTCATATCATTACGTGTAATAGCTCCTGCTGGTGCCTTAACAGGGAAACTAAATACAGTTGTACTGTCACCCTTCATTACACATGGCTCATTAGGTACACCACTGTCCTTCATAAACTGTGTTAGCGGATCATTGTTATCACCCCTAACAGTACGGATATAATAGGAACTGTGGCGAGCATGTATGCCAGAGGCACTATCCACCAGTTGCGATACTGTGCCTGACGGTTTGACACATGTAATCGCAGCAGCAACAGGTATACCAAGACGGTCAGCCCATTCAGCATTAGTAGAAACAGCAATCCCACGAAGGTGTGCAAGGGTCTTCTCCAATCCTCTATTAGCAGAGGTCATTAGTGGGTTGTCCATTATCCCTGTAAGTGACACACCCAGCAAACGCTCCTCTTCTGTGTTCTTGTTCCACACCTTACGCAAGTATGGAAACTTTGTGTAGGTGGATTGTATGGTTCCCAGAATCGTAGCCAAGCGAACCTTTCTTTCCAGATCTTCAATAGTATCTGTGGCACGTACAACGCACTCAGTAAGATTACAGAACTGATATGGACGTAATATGATTTCGCTGCATGGATTAGTTCCAAACTCATAGTTAGGATCACGCCTACCATACTTCGCAGCTTGCTTTTTACTTGCTTGACGATTAAATACACCACGCTCTCCTGACTTACTTTCCACTAAGGACATCCACTCACGCATGAAAGTTTCCATATCTGGCTTCTCAGTGTATGCAGTAGAGTTGTTAGCTAATGCTCGCCACCCTGCAGTTTCCCACCACTGTCCTGACTTAGCGTGACGCATACGGTCATCTGACAAGTTAGACAGAGAGATCATAGCACTACGTCTTACACCACCTACAACAACGATCTGTCCAATGAAACACATGAGATCGTGACACTCTAAGCTAGTAAGCTTACGCCCTTGTGCATTCTTGAATGTCTGTACAGCAAAGTTAAACAGTTCTACTAGAGGCGCTGGGCCACTAGCTCTACCACCAAACGTCTTAAGCCTAGCACCTGCAGGACGTACCTTACTTATATCCCACTTGGGGATCTCACCAGCCCATAGGAGTGCAAGCACTTGTCTGAAAGCTTTAGCCCAACCTTCCTTACTATCCTTAACGACAACAGTAGTCTCACTGTCAAACAACTCAGGAACATCAGGGAGTTTACTGATGAACTGCCTCTCAACACTGAAGCCAACACCAGTACCACAGAGCAAGATGAACATAGCCTCATCGAAGGACTTAGGGTCATCTACGGGTAGGTAGCTACAGTTATACCCTGCTGTATTGTCACGCTCAAGGGCGGGGCCAGCAGTCATCATAGCTCTCATAGATGGCATTACTTCTAGGTCTAGTATAGCATCACGTATCTTGTTTACGTATGAGTCCTTGCCAGCTTTAGGACGTACTACATTATCCATGTATCGTTCTACTGTTTCAGACCAAGACTCTCGCCCTTTACCATCACGGTACTTAGCGTAGCGAGACAGAGCGATAAAGCTTTGGTAGTCTGTTGGTAAATAGTTATCCATTATCTGTTGTCTCCTGATCCATGTAGAACTCCACGCTGCTCTCTATCATCTAGCTTCTTCATGTTCATTTCCATGATGGTCTTTAAGTTACCACCAAAGATGTTAGCTAAAGCTGTAGCATAAAACAATACATCACCTAATTCTTTTAGTACTTCTTCATCTGAGAACTTATTCTTATCACGAAATAGTTTCTTTACTTTCTCAGATACTTCCCCTGCTTCTCCTACTAAACCAAGAGTATTCTCTACTAAACGTTCACGGCCCTTGGTAAATACTTTATCCTCTACAAACTGAGAGTAGAACCTGATAGGGTCATTCTCATACACTGGACTATTTTGAAACATATCAAAGTAACCAAACGCTTTTAAATCAGTTTCATTAATCAACACACTCTCTCCTTAATATTTAAGTTGTCTACCTCTACATCATCTATATCGTAGAATGTATTACGAATAAGATCATATATATCATCTACGTGAGCCTCTTCTAAAGCTGAGAATATATTGTTATCATCATCTACCTTTAGAACAAATGTTACACTAAACTTTCTCATTTGTGTGTGTCCGTCCACCGTTTTCTCATCCTCTGTAAATACCATATTGCTTTGTCTATATCTTCTAAACCATTCTTATACTCGCATCTCCACATATACTTTAGTACGTTAGCTGCATGTGGTGCTATAGATCCAGACATGTTCTCAGTCATAGCTTCTATTGCATCAATGCATTCAATACCAGCGTGATTGTAGTGTACTGGATTGTTTACTGCATCATGTGTGTTACTCATGCGTTACCCTGTGTTTTAGTAAATCTAGTTAAGCGTACAACTTTACCATTCGTACCCTCTACTTCTTCATACTCTGTTGTTCTGTCATTGTCAACCCCTATTAATTCATTTCGTTTTTCTTCTACTAAATCATATAAGTCTTCATCCGTTTGTGCCATCTCTAAGAATGTTCCCATAAGAGTAGCCAGATGTACAAGGTACGCTATTGTTTCCTCATTAGATCTATTAGTTGGGCCTACTGATAAAGCTGTAGAAAGTTCACCTGACCACTCACCATACTCGTCAAACTCTACAGGTCTTAGTAGTATAGCTACTTCATCATCTTTTAATGTGTAAGACATTACTCTATCCTTTTGTCTCCCTTGAAAGGGATGCGTTTTAAAGTTAAAACTTTTCCTTTTTCTTTAAGCCAGGATTCTGGTATGACACGATGCGCCCACATAAACTCTGACTTATCACACCAATCACAGTACCTACTCTTAGCACCCTTGTATAGCTTTGCTTTAGCATTACTAAATACAAACCTTATATCTAACTCTGGGTGTTGCTCTCGTACTGCTAGGTGCTTTCTTCTATCTTCACTATCAAATATACCCTTAGTCTCTATGATAATACCATTATCCAAAACAAAGTCAGGTGTGTATGTCCTGTAGCGTAGGTCTTCCCACTCTATCTTTAAGACTTCATACCTGACTTTATCTTGATTGTCTTTTAGGTACGCAGCGGTAGTCTTCTCTAAGCCACTGCGATACCGTCTAGAGCTATGCCGCCTCTTCGTTGTCATCTACTTCTTCATCTGGATTAAGTGATGCCTTTAAACGATTGGCTAAGATGTTACTTACAGTGCGAACACTGGCTAACTCATAGTTCAACTGCGTTTGTACAGTTGAGTTGTATTGTAGCTCATTGATTAGAGCCTGTTGATCTTCTGAGAAATCTTCTGTCTCATATTCTACTTCATCAATAGTTACTTTTGTCATTATCTATCACTCCATAAGCTGACATATTCTACTGTTGGTGGTGTTTTCTTTCCATTGTATACCTGAGAAGGTAATGCTCTTAGTGTGGGCCAACACTTGTGCCTGTGTGCACAGAAGCCACACGTTTTACTTAGCTTGTAGTTGCCACTAGCCTTACCACGATATGTTTCTGGCTCAGGCTCAAAGCAACGCTCAAAGGGTTTATCATTGTCTAGGTAATCATAGGTATCCTCTATCTTTTGTAGTACTTCTTCTTTGTTTACCTCAGAGGCTGACACGTACTTGAACTCACCATTAGCTTTGTTGACTACCCACCAGCCACCTACTTCTTTACCTGCAGCAGTAGCGTAGCCTACAAGCTGTGACACATAACCAAATGTATCACCCTTGTTTAGTGTATGGAAGTCTTCAAACTTATTAGTGAATGACCACGGTGAAGCAGACTTAACGTCATCTACTTTACCGTCTAGTACCATGTCATACTCACCACTAACCTCACCACCATTAGATAACTTTAGTGTTACCTTATCGTTGTCATCAAATGATGTACCTGATGCTCTGAGTAGTCCTTTGAATACAGCCTCAACTATATCACCAATGACCATGTTGATCTTGAATGATACAGGCAAAGGTTCTGCACCCTCAGGCTTATTCTTATCAAACCAAAGCTGACACTTAGGACGCCCAATGTTGGACATCCTCTTTTTAAATACTCTCTTCTCAGAGTTGAACTGCTTATGCAGTGCATCCTTAATATCTTCAGCTACCTTATCAATAACTTCCTGAGACATACTTGCCTCATCACTGATAGACTTCCTTAGATAGGAATGCACTGCTAGTTCTGCAGGGTGCTGCATTACTCAAAGTCCTCTAGGTCTACGATGTTAGATACAATAGCTGCATCCTCAGAGCTTAGCTTAGCAGTGTGGTTTTCTTCCCACCTAGTTAAGATGTACTCATTGTTTTTCTCTACGTAGTCTAGGAAGTCAGCCAGTACATCATTGTCACCATCAGAGAAACCAACACGCTGACCCATCGATGCCTTGATTGTTGCATACTTAACACCCGTAGGCATAGCTTGTACGTCACCTAACAATGCAACAGTGTGCTCTACTGGTGAGATACGCTTACTCATTAGCTTACCTACTACACCATCAATAGACTTCAAGCTGTCACGGTTCTTGATGTCAGATACAAAAGGGATCTCTTCTGCATAGTTATCTGTGATAGGTCCACCATCTTCTGTGAATGGATCAATGACACGAGCCATACCCATCATCACCTTTACACGATTGACACTACGCATAAGATCCTTCATGTCTTGAGGCAGTGCATTAAAGTCTTTGACGTATCCTGTAGGACGCCCAAGGTTAAACGTACCTAAGGTATCTTTTAGATCTCCATTTAGATTAGTAGACATGACAGTTTTTTGGAATGTGTTGTTCTCACTATCCCAACGCTGCCAACGCTGACGCTCAGCAAACAGACGTACCTCTACCTCTCGTGCTAAGAACTCTTCATCCACACCCTTCTTAATCTTAAACACAGGAGATGATACAATCTTGTTAGTCTCTGGGCTGACCTCTTGTATTACTGTTGTTGTAATACGGTACAGACTTGACTGTGTATTACTACTAGATGTACTAGCAGAGAAGCCCATTGCATCTGCTAGGTTCATGTTGTCCACATGTAGTGGTGCTAAGTTGCTCATGTTGTTATTCCTTTCAACGTTAAAGAGACTAAGTTATACCATTAAACGTCTTTGATGTCAAGCCAATTCTTACCTATCTTAGCTTCTAATAGTAGAGGCACATTCATTTGTACATCATATGCTTCTTCTACTAACTGATTTAGATCTTCATTCAGTGAATCTATTGTTGCCAGTACATACTCCTTTTCATCTGGGTGTACATCTACTACCATAGAATCATGCACACTGTTTACAATACAAGACTGTAGCTTCTCAAGCCTAGCCTCTAGTTCAATAAGTACAAGGGGAACAACATCACCTGTTGCAAAGCCCTGCACTGGATAGTTCTTTATCATAGTGAAGTGAGACACACCACCATTAGGCTTACGTACTACATTAGGAAAGGCATACTGTCTGCCACTAACGTTTGTTATCTTGTTGAACCTAAGCGCCTCGTTAGCTAGGTTCTTATGCCATGCAGCTATACCCTCATACTTCTTATTGAAGTGCTCATAGTATGCTGCCTCTGCCATAGATCTACCATATCCAGTAGCTCCAAAGAGGGGAGCAAAAGTATGTTCCTTTGCCGCTTGCCTGGCAGTAGGCTGACCTGCATCAGTGATAACCTTAGCAGTGTAGGCATGTACATCAAAACCTGTGTCAATCTCTTGTATAGCTACAGGGTCTTGTGATAAGAACGCTGCGGCCCTGAACTCAAGCTGGGCAAAGTCAGCTTCCATAATGTGACCACCTTCCCATCTAGATATGAACACACGTTTTACAGGGAAGGTTCCCCCTCTTGGCATGTTTTGCATGTTGGGTTTACGTCCACTGAATCGTCCTGTTGCTGTGATGTGTTGGGTAAGTCCAACGTGGAGTAGACCATCTGGTTTAGTGTAGGTGGAAATACCATCCACAAAACTAGAGAGATAACTACTAATAGCACTAAGCCTTTTAACATCTGTAAGGAATTGTTCTGCATCTTTCATACCTTTTGTTTTTGCATTAGCTATAAGAACACCCAGCTTATCTTTACCTGTACTAAAACCATTAGCACTGACCCACTTCTTACTTGGTGCTCTGAACTGTAGACCTGCAACCTCACGTAACTCTTTTAGTTGGTAGCCTCTGGCGTTACATGCTGTGCACTTGTTAGGTTTCTTGTATGCTGTACCATCCTTCTTTGTTTTATATGTATGTCCTCTACCTTTACACTCAGGGCAAGTGACAGCAAACGTCTTAAGTATTAGCTTACTGTTACTCTCTACAACAGACTTAAAGTCTTGAGGTGTCTTAGCAAACTCAAATAGATCTGCCCATTCTTTCTTGTTGTGTATCTCTCTACTAAAGATAACCTGTGATAGTTGCTCTGGGCTGTTAAGGTTTACGGGTGTGTCTCCCATGAGTGTTCGCACTTGTCGTTGCAATCGTACTGTAATGTCATTGTGCTCTCGCTGGAACTCATCTCTGACGTGTTCAAGGGCGGTTCTATCCACCCTGAAACCACGCATGTACATTCTGGCGAGACACTTGCAGGTGCGGAAGGTAATGTCTCTGACGTTATGTAGGGAGGCGCTGGCAGGGGTTTGATAGTCTGCTTCAAGGGCTTTGTACAACTCGCCAGTAGTGCGTAAGTCATACTCAAGATAATGACTAAGCTCATCCAAAGGTATCTCATTTGTGTTGTATCCTTTTTTATAATATTGTTTTAATGTATCATCCTTCTGGTACTCTAACTGTCTGCGCTGGGCGCACTGCTCTAAGCTAAGTAAGTCCTTCTGTCCACGTAACAATAGATACTCAGACAGCATAGTGTCATAAATGTCACCATCATACTTGAAGTCATTAGCCCATAGCCAAGTAAGATCATACTGTGCATTGTGCATAATCAACAGAGTTGTACTATCTAAGATCCTCTGTAGTGTACACTTATTAGTACCATCTATATCCTTAGCCTCTGCATGGTCAAAGCATAACAACTTCTTGTCATCAGTATCCAAGCACAGTACACCCACCTGAGTCAGTGTATTGCTGGCCTCAAAGGGATCGTTGTGTATCTTACCATCACGTAAGGTGATAGAGTTTTCTACATCTAGAACTCTTCTCATACTGTGTACCTTGATCTAGAACCATCTAACTCACAGTGTATAACACCATGCCAGCCACCCTTAAGTTTATTCTTAGCTACGTTAATGTGTCTCTGTGTGTCTTGCTCCTCTTGTCCTTCTACCTGTGGGTTCTTAGAAAGCAACAGCATCAGGTCACTCTCTGCTGCCTTGCCTGTCTTACTACCTTCCATCATTGATTGATCTACAAACACTTTACCTTCTGCATCAGCAGACAGTTGTGACATCCACAAGATAGCACAGTCATACTGCTTGGCTATGTTACGTGCATGTATCGCTGCTTCCTTTAGATAAACGTGTGACTCAGAGCTACCCTTACTGGCGAACTTATCACCCATATCGAGCACCAATATGTCAGGCTTATAAGCTTTGACTAGAGCCTCTACCCAATTCATATCTTTACCTGTGCTGTCCTTGATCTTGATGTTGTCATACACTGGCTTGTAGCGTGATGCAGCTAGGGCATAGTTACCTTTGACTTCTTCCATAGACATGTTAGATGCAGCACTCAGATACCTAGCACCAACACGATCATATGATTCTTCATTGCACAGCACGATACACTTAGCACCCTGCCTAGCAAAGCCACCCTCAGAGGCAATGATAGAGGCATGGAAGGATGTCTTACCTGTGTTAGGTCTAGCACCAATTAGTACCAAGTGACCACCTGACACACCCTCTACCTTTCTCTGTAGTGTAGGAATATTAAACTGCCACTTGGCCTGGATGTCAGACTTCTGTAGTAGTGTATCAATAGTTATATCACCCCAGTCTACCTTTAAGTTAGGCATGAAGTCATCCTGATAGTCAGAGATAAGCTTACGTATAGGCTCTAGTGTACTCTCTAAACCATTGACATACTTGAACCCTATGTTAGCTATCTTCTCACCTACTACCTGCTGAAACAGTTTACCTAAAACTTCTTGGGCAATAGAGTCAGACATAGGTTTCTCTTTGTATATCTTTCTGAATAGATCCTTGTATGCTTCCTTGTTAGCTGTGGTCAGGGTATTACGTGTAAAGAACAGTGACTCTAGTTCTGCTGGTGATAAGTCCTGCTCATATGTTTGCATAGCGTAGTCTAGTGTACGCTTAATGATACGTACATCTTTAGTGAACAACTCATCAGGAGTACGGATGCCTTTGTTATTATCATAGAACTCCTTGTCCATCAGTGTTCTAATAAGTGCTAGTTCCATTAGCTATCATCCTCTCTTGTGCTCTCTTACGTTCATCTTCATCCAGATCTCTTATAAGTTTATGTTCAGTTATAAACTTTTTAAGAGTGTCTATCTCTTTATCTTTCTTTCGTACTTGCTTTGATAGTAAATCAATTTCTTTCTTCTGTTGCTTAATCTCCCAACGCATATCTTCTATTGTTCCAGCCATACTCATTGTGCTATTCCTTTTCTAAGCCAGCCTTAACAAGTGCAATAAACCCTGCATTAAAGATAGCTGCGAATGTCTCAGGGTCACACTCTACTTGTAGTGTAGCACTGCCATCCTCATGCTCTTCTATCTCTGTTATCTTAACTGGTTTGTTTATGTATTCACTCATCCTTAACTCCTATGCATGGTAGTAATATAGATAACTTACAGTACTTTGGATACTCATCATACGTCATAGCTATCAGTACTGGTGGTGCAGCTATCAGTAAAGCTACAATAGCTGATGCCTTGATTGCTCCGTTAATGTTACCTGCCATTATATTTTATCCTTTGCTAATGCCATCCAAGACACAGGAAACAACTCATGCATCTTGACGCTAATCTGTTTGGCTACTTCTTGTGTCTCTGCTTGTGTGTCAGACGCACAGCGTAGCTTACACATGTCTGCAAAGGCATCCAAGCTACCTGACCAGTACCACTCAGTCATCATACTCTGTGGCAGTATCATACGTGCTTGCTCTGGACATAAACCTTTGGATAATAAATAATTATAATCTTGCTTGCTACTTTCTACCATATCCTGTGCAAGTGATGAACTTATGAAGTCAACTATACCTTTACTACCCTGCTTCTTATCTTCATTACGTCCACGCCACTCTGTCGGAATGTAGAACTCAGGCTCACTGTCCACATACCTACGGCTAATCTCATTCCAGCGTAGGAACTTATGCTTGACTAGCTGCCTAGCTACAAACACTGGTGCCTTGATGTGGAAGCTGGCAAAGCAATGACCAAAGGGTGACATGTGTTTGTGCTCTGCAAGATAGCTGATAAGCTTAGCGTCCTTGTCTTTCAACTTAGGTGGACCCCACACATCACTGGTGTCCATCTCACTCTGCTTACCAAAACTTACACGAGCAGCATTAGCTACTGTCAAGTCAGTACCCATGTGATCTATGTATGTTGCTTTAATCATTTGTTCATCTCACTAACTATAATGTATATAAAACCTGCGATTAAAAATGCAAGTATAGATGCTGCTGCTAGTGCCTCAGTCAAGTGTCAACTCCTGTAATACTTCTAGTGCCTGATCTTCTGTTATCTTAAACCATTCACCTTTACGTTCACCTTTACGCTCAGCGTACTTGTGTGCGTCACGCTCAGCCTTGTTACGATCATCAAAGTAAACTGAATGTATCAACTCATAGTCACGCATAGGTGAGCTTGTTTGGTAGCCGTTAAGCCTATCCTCTGCATCAATAGCTTTACCAATCTTAATCCAGTCAGGCCATGCAGCATTACGGATAGCGTACACGTAACCTTCTAGGATCTGCTTGTCTTTCTGTAGAGAAGCAAACGCTGCGTCACCAAATGATTTGTAACGTCCTGGTTTAAATAAGGCATGTGTCCTAGATATGTAAGAGCCATTCACGTACATTTCACGAGAGTTCCAACAACTCTTACATATGTATTTACCTTGTGACTTGCGAGCCTCAGTCCAGTTATCATTTAGGATAAGCTCAGTACCGCACTCAATGCACACCTTAGTCTCTGTCATTGTATCCAACATCTCTGTCTCCTCTGTGTTTCTCTTTACGTGTAGGCTTAGGTTTCTTCTTGTCAGGTATAACCTGCTGCCTATACTTAGGCTGGCGTAAGTCCTTAGCCATTGGGTTCTGTTTGTTCTTGTGCTCCTGTTTCATAATCGATCAACTCTTTAAGTCCTTTCATGTCTGCTTCACGTTCATACTTAAGGTCATCCTCTAGGCTCAGTACCTTACAAGGTAGACCCGTCCATAGTTGTAGCTCCCTTCTGTACTCTAGTGTCTTACTCAATGCATCAGGATCTAGTGCTACGATAACAGCCCTAGCGTTGTCAGCTATATCAGTTTTGTGTTCCTCTGTCAAGCTAGTACCTAGTAGAGCATAGCCAGTAGTATTGATGAAAGACCTAGCCACAGTGATAGCACTGATGACATCCTCTACTATAACGTATACCCCATTAGTATCACCCATAGTTCTTTCGTAGTGCTTGGCAATACCACTGTATCTGTACCACTTTGGTATAGCTCCATCCAATGCCCGGCCAATAGCATCAACTAATTTGTTACCACTATATATAGGGAACACTGCACGTTTATCTTTTACATCAAATAATAAAGTCTCATTTTGCAACTTACTCCACCGCTGCTTAAACCTACGCATGTGTCCATTAGCAGGGTCATCATTAGTTATGTGCTCTGGATAAACAAAGCTATCTAACTCCTTGTTTTTATTATACGTTTCAACCAAGGGTTGTACAAAGTAAGACTGTAGTTCCTCATGTGTCATAGCAGAAGAGAACTTACCAGCTAGATCACACGATAGTTTATAGCAGTTGTACACTACACGCCCATCAATCTTACTGGCAGTAAATGTATTCTTGCTACCACATTTAGGGCAAGCCTTACGTATAGATTCACCATCAGATAGGTCAAGGTCTCTTACATAGTTATCCATCACTGCTTCTCCTTGTATGCACTGCGCTGGGCTAATGCTTCTGATGCACCAGTATAAGTATGTTTTATGTAAGGTGTCAAGCTATTTATGTTTGAGTGTCCACTAACCTGTTTGATCTGTGTTATATCTACACCAGCCTCAACCATCTCAGTGATAGCTGAACGCCTCATGTCCATAGCTGTTAGTTCATCTGGTAGCCCTGCAGCTTGCTTGATGTCATTGACGTAGCTGAATAAGTTATCCTTTCTGTATGGCTTGTATGCCCCATCACTAGGCTTTATCTGTGGTGCTACGTATGGCTGGAAGCTAAACGTATCGTGCTGTTGTTTAAGTACGTGCATCAATGGATCACTGATAGGTAGGTGTACCTCTGCACCACGCTTGCTCTGTGTAATGTCGCACCTCTTCTTGTCTAAGTCTATACAATCCCAAGTCAGTAGTCTCATGTCACCTATACGCTGGCCCCACTCGTAAGCCATCTGTACAATCAAACCAATAGAGCGCCACTTAATATCACTGTAGGCTGTATCTAAGAACGCATACACTTGGTCAGGTTCCCACAGTACCTTACGCTCTGGGTTAGTCTCTCTGTCCATGTGTGGTACTGGATTAAGTATACGTAGGCCCATACCTATAGCCTTGTTAAGGATGATAGACATGATAGCTGCGATCTTGTTAGCTCTGTATGTTCCTCTCTTTAGCCACTCTTCATAGGCACCCTCTGCCTTAGGCACAGTGATGTCACGCAGTCTTACGCTACCTAGTGAGGCACGTATAACTTTAGTGCATGACTCATAGTCCTTCTGCGCCGGGCGGGATAGCTTTAAGAATGCATGACTGTCTAAGTAGTAGTCTAGCAAGTCAGCCATCCTAGAGTTAGCTGTTAGTTTATTTGTCTTTTTAGCTACCACTTTTTCCTCACTTTCCAGTAGACCCAACACTCTAAGCAGTGACCCTGACCTATGAATAGATCTATGAACCACACAACGTTGAGCCTACCATCTTTTTTCCATTGCCAATTCCTGGCTGAGAATGTTTGGTTATTGCTACCGCCTAGTAGCACATTGATAAGAACACTAAAGGCGGTAAGCACTCGCTTAATATACATCAATCATCTCTGTTGTTGTTGCTCCCTCTAGCTAAGAAGTAGATGAAGCCACCCACATAAGCTATCAGGAAGGGGATTACTATCTGTGAACCTGCTACCATAACGGGTAATACATTTCGCCATTGTCAATCATGTGCTTAACGTGCTGTATGTCTTCACGCATAGCATCAGCAGTAGCAAAGTCACCTAGCCAGTCTGCGTCATCAATCTCCCGCTGCAGATCATTGTGGTAGTCATTGATAGGGATAAGTAAATCATTATATGCCATTAGTTTAGTCTCCTATATTAGCTATTGATGTATGGATCGTGGTTGATGTAGTATGATACACCCATTTCGTAGTCTCCTGCATGGGAGTACAGTTGGCTCAATGCATCTGCTGCATTGCGTACCTTTTCTAGTTTAGCATCATCAGATAAGTCTTCGTCATAAGTAAAGTCTACTGGAATAGCTGTGACTACTTGCTTGTAGCTGTGCCACACATCATGGCCTGACTCATGTACTTCACCTGTCTTCTCATGTATAGTTTCATACACAAAGATCACTGCATCGTTATGATCCCATACTTTTACTTCTACTGTTTGATCCTCGATAATCATTAGGTTAGTCCTTTCTTGATTGCTCTTATTAGTTGCACGATTAGTATGCACTGAATATATACTACAGTCAGTGATGCCGTGTCAATAGCCTCGCTGTCCATCCCTATACTAGTAACGATAACAACACTGAATAACATCAGGAAGTACGCAAGCATAGGTGAGAACAGTACGAGTAGCATAGTCTTAGTCCATCCGTGTCACAAAGTACTCACCATTAGGCAAGGGTAGTGCAAGCATAGCGTACTCATAGAAGTACACGTTACCGTTGGGCGTGTTCATCTTACCTACGTATGGCAGGTCAGGGTCTTCTGGATAGCTGTACGTACCATCAGACTGTACGTCACCCTTGAATTGGTACAAGCTACCAAAGCCATAGCGTTCAGTCATAAAGCCTACGATGTCCATGTCCTCACCTAGAAGGTTATACTCACGTACCCAGTAAGGTAATATACCAAGCATCTCTTGTAACATTCCAGGATCTGCATCAGGGAAAGCTTTTGTGTTGATCGTTAAGTTCATCATTGTGTTAGTCCTTTCATTATGTGTGATACTACGTCAACGGTCCATCCATTGCCAAGCATTTTGTACCGCTGCGTATTTGAAACGTGGTCAGTGTAGCCCTCAGGTACTGTCTGTAAACGTTCACATTCAGTAGGTGTTAGCTTTCTGTATTCAGTAGTACCTTTAGATACCTTAGGTTGTAAGTGTCCACCATCTGACGCTACAAGTGATGGGCCTTTACCTGATGGGTGATACACACGGTTGACGTATGCATACTTATCACTGATACCTGCATCACCTACATGGCACATGCCATCCTTGCTAAACACTAGCTGTCTACGGTGCTTCTCAAAGTATGACTTGAGGTTGCCACCCTTGAAGTAGTTAGCGTCAATGCAGTGTGACTTGTCACGGTCAACGTGTCCATCTTCTAAGATGTCAGCAAGTACAATACCTTTGTCATCAGGTAGCTTATCTACTGGAATGTTTGTCCAATAGTATCGCTGTCTATTCTGAGCAGACACTAGGTTACTGTTGATAAAGATAGGCTCTACGCCTAGCGCCTCAGTGATTACATCCATGCTTTCCTTCTTCATCTTGACGTTCTCAAGTAGGAAGTACTTAGGCTTGAGTGCCTTGAGTAGCCGCACATATTCCCAGAATAACTTGCTACGTGGATCATCAAAATTAAGTTGTTTACCTGCAAAGCTAAAGCCCTGACACGGTGAGCCACCGATTAGTATATCAATATCT
>Ga0222716_10000757_pt1 | contig 27842 bp, 20 predicted proteins | sample C33_13DmetaG_FD_165044 | JGI IMG/M metagenome (GOLD analysis project Ga0222716, IMG submission 165044) | Estuarine water microbial communities from San Francisco Bay, California, United States - C33_13D | ecosystem: Environmental > Aquatic > Marine > Unclassified | place: USA: California... | reverse complement strand
TAGTTCCTAACAGACCAGCGAGTGCCGATTTCTCAGGTGCAAATACTGCCACCACACCCATCGGCTGATAAACAGAAAAGTTAAAGTGTGCGCTGGCGACTGGATTGACTGAGGAGAACGTTTGCTGGTACTTGTCGCACCATCCGGCGTAATAGATACATTGATCAACGGCGACCTGTAACTCCTTACGTGCTGTAACGGCGGTGCTTCCCTGCTGTTTCAGCTCGTCTTCAAACTGTGCAGCTCGTCCTTCCAGCATCTCGGCGATGCGGTAGAGAATCTGGCTGCGGTTATACGGATCACGTTTTCCCCAGCCACCAGCTACGGAGCGGGCGGCGACCACTGCATTGCGGAAATCCTTGCGAGATCCTTGGCAGATGTTTCCGAGGACTTTGCCTCCTCTTCCTTCTGGAGTGTAATACCTTCCGGATTCCGTGCGCGGGAACTTGCCGCCGATGTAGAGTTTGTAAGTTTTCAAAACTTCAATACGTTTCATAATTATAAAGAGTTAGAGTGGTAAATCGAGGTAGGCACCAAGCCCGTGCAGTCCGCCCTCACGGCCGTAGCCAGATTCCTTAAAGCCCCCAAACGGTGATGTGGGATCAAATTTATTAAATGTATTACCCCAAACGACGCCGGCATCGAGTGCACCAGTGACTTGGAATAGGCGGGAGCCTTTGTCGCACCACACGCCGGCTGACAGACCATACGGCGTGTTGTTGGCTTTCTCTATCACCTCGGACACAGTGCGGAATGTTTGTACTGCCAACACAGGACCAAAAATTTCTTCCTTCGCAATGATGGACGACTGCGCAACGTTGGTAAATACGGTGGGAGGACACCAATTACCTTTTGTCGGCAAATCACATTCAGGCTGATATATATCGGCACCGCCTTTGACGCCCTCTTTGATGTAGCGTTTGATGGTTCTTAGCTGCTCCTTGGAGTTGATCGCGCCGACGTCGGTATTTTTATCGAGCGGGTCACCAATGACGAGCGTGTCCATGCGCTGCTTGAGCTTCCACATAACTTCATCGTAAATATTTTCCTGCACAAAAAGACGTGAGCCTGCGCAACAAACATGGCCTTGGTTAAAGTAGATCCCATTGACCACGCCCTCGACAGCTTGATCGATCGGCGCATCCTCAAGAATGATATTGGCGGCCTTACCCCCGAGCTCGAGCGTGACTTTCTTGTCCGTCCCAGCGACAGATTCCTGAATCAGCTTACCAACACCGGTTGAACCGGTGAATGCCACTTTATCGACATCTGGGTGGTTCACGATAGCAGCACCTGTCTCCCCTGCCCCAGTGACGATGTTAACCACACCATCTGGCAAGCCAGCATCGGCGATGACCTCCGCGAGTTTTAGAGCGGTTAATGGTGTCGTTTCTGCAGGCTTCAGAACGACGGTATTACCCGTCGCGAGTGCGGGTGCTATTTTCCATGCAGCCATCAGGAAAGGAAAATTCCATGGGATTACCTGCCCTGCCACACCGAGTGACTTCGCCGGCATGTTAGGAAATGCATATTCCAACTTATCCGCCCACCCTGCGTTGTAGAAAAAGTGGTTGGCAGCCAGCGGAATATCGATGTCGCGCGACTCACGAATCGGCTTACCGCCGTCCATGGTTTCAATGATAGCAAACTCACGTGCGCGTTCTTGGATTAGTCTGGCAATGCGGTAGATGTACTTTCCTCGCTCGCGCCCGCTCATCTTACCCCATACGCCGTTGTATGCAGCACGGGCCGCCTTCACTGCGGTATCGACGTCTTTTTTGCTACCCTCAGCCACTTCCGAGAGTTTTCGGCCGGTCGACGGACTAGTTGTCGCAAAGTATTTTTTGTTACTCGGCGTAATCCACTTACCATTGATAAAGTGATCGTATCGTTTGGCAATATTGACCGCTGTGGTTTCCGGCGCGGATGCGTATTCCCAGTCCGGTGATGATTTTTTCTTAGCCATAAAATTGGAATTTGAAGTTTAAAAATTAAATCTTAGCACAAATTAGTCTTTGGAAAAATAATGCGCTGCTTGGTAGTGGCCGCTTTCGAGTTTGGCAACTTGCATCAGCACATCGTTCGCGAGGCTACTGGCACCAAATCGGAACCATTCATTTGTCAGCCATTGTTCGCCGAGGGTCTCCTTAACCATCACGAGATAGTGCAGCGCGAGTTTTGACTTGGAAATACCACCGGCAGGTTTCATGCCTACCATCTTGCCAGTTTTGGCGTAATGATCACGGATGGCGAGTAGCATAACAAGCGTTATGGGGATCGTTGCCGCGGACGCTATTTTTCCTGTCGATGTCTTGATGAAATCGCCACCGGCATGGATCGCGATGTCTGACGCACGGCGCACGTTGTCCAGCGTGGCGAGCTCGCCGGTTTCAAGAATAACTTTCAGCCGCGCATCTCCACAGGCTTCCTTCACCGCAGCAATCTCATCGAAGACATAGTTGTAGTCGCCAGAGAGAAATCGACCACGCGAAATCACCATGTCGATCTCATCCGCACCGTCGGAAACCGCTCGTCTAGTTTCCTCCAGCTTACTCTTCAAGGTAGTATGCCCTGATGGAAAATAGGTTGCGACCGACGCAATCTTTACCAGTGAATTATCACCAAGCGCTTCACGGGCTGTTTTTACAAACGGAGGAAAAACACACACCGCGGCAGTCGAAGGCAAGCCCGAGATGGAATCGTGTAAGTGCTCCGCCTTGTAGCATAGTTGACGCACCTTGTTGGGTGTATCGGCACCTTCAAGCGTGGTCAGGTCAATCATGTTAAGCACCATATTTAAACCCGCACGTTTAGTGATGCTCTTTATACTGCGTGTAGTAAATCGCTCAGCTCTCTCAACAATACCTACATGATCAACGGGTGGTGAGTTCCTAAAATCATCTCCTGTTACGCAGGCTCTATTTCCAGTTTTCATGAGATTTTCTAGTATTCATTTTATATCTGCCTCAGATCAATCGAAAAAGTCACTATCGTTGTCCTTAGAAGATTTAATTTTAAAAGAAATTGGCAAGTGATCGCTGTATGTAGCGCGCCACTGTGGAAAGATTTTTTTATCTCCAAGAGGTCCACTACCCGGCCGGTAAATAGTCGCTTTTGGTTCAATGATATGAGCTTGCGCTGACTTATTGACAAGAATATGATCAATCATACTCGTCAAGTGATTATTCAAACGGGTGAATTGCATCTCTGGTTTGGTCAGATATTTATACCCCTTAAATTGCATGTGTGCTGTTAGAGCTGGACTGGTTAAAGCCTTCCCTGATGCATCTTTCCTATTAGGGTTTTCATTAAAATCCCCCATGATGATAACCGACGGCTCAGAAATGGCATGCCGTGCAAGATCGCGAGTAATTCCATACTCGATGAGCGTCATGGCAATCAAATGGTTCTCGTCGTGTTGTTGCCCAGACGCTAAGTGCACGTTTACAACTACAAAATCCAATCCTGGACTACCGTCTGATCTTACTTCCTCAAAGTAACCCAATAAAGGAGCGCGCTCAAACAACTCTTTACCAGCGAGTTTTTGGTCACGCATCGACATTTCAAAAACCTTAACGAGTTTAACCCGTTTACGATTCCACATAAATCCCAGATGCATATTTTTTTCATCATCAAGTTCAGGCACCTCATCGACATAGGGAATATGGTATGCCCAATCCCCTTTTTCTTTGGCTGATTCGAGATGGCTTACAATCTGATCAAGTGGCTTACACAATGAGCGATGTCTTCGCTTATGAGTAACGGCCACTTCCTGTATGGCAATAATGTCTGACATCAAATCTGTGCTTATTAAATCAGCAATTTTTTTTAGTTGTTCGTCAGTCCTTTTTGGTAACTGATCCATGCGCGGTGGTGTTGCGTAGCGACCAAACCCTCCAAATCCGCCGCCAAATCCTCGACCGGGTGATCCAAGGTGTTCAATATTCCATGTAGTTATTACCATTGGCTCGTTAGCCATGAGAGATGGAGTCATCAGCAAAGCGCCAAACATCATTATAAGGTTTTTGGTCATTATTTTGAATAGTTAGTGATTGTTCAATTCATGAGGCACTGTTGATATTTTATTCCATGTGAAAAAACATTCACTCAACAGTAAATATTTATCCTTCTGATGAAATTGTTAGGGAAAATTTTGAATAGTAGTAGCGGCAACTTTTAGTAGTGCTATACCATGTGACATCAATTTAGACAAAACACAATGTCTTAGTGGCATTGCAAACGAGATCAAAAACCAAACCTAACAAATAATTTTTTATAAATACTGCTAATTAGCGCATTTCTAATTTGGTCTTCGCCCACATCCACTTGTAAACCTTGTTACTTTCAATCAGCGCAATTGCCTCATGCTCCTGCACTCCGAGAATTGTTTCTGCTTTGAAGGTGACGAGCCCAGTCTGATATGTTTTCCCGTCGAACTCTGTGTCCTCGCCAGCTTTCCATACAGTTACTTGGCTTGCCTTAAACTCAGTGACCTTACCCGCCTCCACATCCTTCTTTAAGATGGCTACAATAGTGGCCTCATCAATTTTAGTCGGTGGTGCTGGCTCTGGCGTAGGCGTAGGAATAGGTTCTGGTTCAGACAGCACTGGCTCTGGCGGTGTGGGCGGAGCGGGCTGTGAATCGTTCCCTGCCGTGTTTTTCTGCATACGCTCTAACATTTTTGGCACTGCAAGCTCCTTAAAATTAGTCTTGTCAACATTGATTCGGCTCTTAATAGGCATCAATGCAGGTTGGATGATGAGATCTGTGCCTGCCAGGCTGAGGGGCTTAACCATGCTTCCGGCCTTCAATTGCACTGTCACGCCACTCTCGGAATCAGAAATAGTGAAGGGTACTTTAAGTGCCACTTTTTCAGGGTAATCTTCCTTGGTGATTTTACTCAGATCAACTTGTATTTTTGAAGTTGGTTCTGTTATTGAATCATCAGGCTTCGAGGTGTTTGCTCTAACTTCTTTTCGAGTTTCGACCTTTTGTTTGGCCGGTTTTTGTTTAACTCCAGAAACAAACATGGGTTCCACCACATAACCTAAACCTAAGCAAACGAGAAGAATGATGATTGTAGACAGATTTGTCATAACATTTGTGATTTAACAGCAAGCGAGCGCTGCGGCAAGAATGGATTCCGCATGTCTTATACTACGCGATCATATCCCATATTATTATAGAAATTTATACGGACCGGCATGATAACAATGAGGTGAAAGCTGTTGCCTAAATCTACACCTACTTAATTAGTTTGATTTCACTTCTTACGCTTGCGTAGGAATGCTGGCACATCAAGGTCCTCTCCCTCATGTATATTTGGGCTACCACCCTCAAACTTGCCCTTGGGTCCGCCATCGAGCTCAAGCTCAGGCTGACTGATACTCATTTCATGCTTTTTTTGTGGCTGCGGTGACTTTTCTACCACGGGAGTGATAAACTCAGTTGTTTGGTCACTCTCTTCTGGATCATTATCTAGAATGGTCAATTCTGGCTCCTCTATCACCTCTTCACTGTGCGTTTCTTTGGCGGTAGAATGTGTTTTATTCAAACGGCTAAAAAAAGATTGCTCGTCTCTATCAATGTCCGGTAAATCATCGATATCTTCCTCTGATTTCTCTGGCTCTGGCTCTGCTGCCGAGGGAGTATAATCTTCAATATTCTCATCATCAGATAGCCCAAATCCTTCACTAGGCTCCATCATTTGCTCATCTTCCGGAGAGCTAATAACAGTATGATTAGTTATGGTTGAAACCTCGACAATTTCCTCCTCATCTTTTTCCTCAGGCTCAGGCTCTTGAGAAAGCTCAGGCTCATTGACTGGATCTTGCCTGATAGCTTCCAATGGTTTCAATTTTTCCTCAGGCAAAGCACTCACCAGAGTGACACTCAAGGCGTCCCCCATCTCCGGATCTACCGCAGCACCAAAGAGCACATGAGCGCTATCAGGAACATACTTCAATAGGCCCTGCATCAGTAGCTCAACCTCGTAAAGGGTCATGCTCTCGCCACCGCATATATGAACTAATACGGTAGCCGCATCCTCTAGCAGGCTTCCTTTATCTAATAACGGGCTGGTTAGTGCGTTCTCGAGTGCTACTTGTGAGCGATTTTCGCCATCGGCAATACCTGAACCAAATAGACAACGCGAGCGCGTGGTTCGTAGAGCCGACATCAAATCGTCAAGTCCCACATTGATCAAGCCAGGGCGTACGACAAGGCGAGTCACCGCTTTAATTGACTCAGAGATCATTCGGTCAGCGGCGGCAAACGCCTCATGAATTCCTTGCTTGGCGAGCACCAACTCACCCATACGTCCATTATCAAAAGTCACCAATGCGTTAGCAAGCACGGCAAGTTCGTTGAGAGTGGTCTCAGCCTGATCACGCCGGCGCTGTCCTTCGAATCCGAATGGCATAGTGGCAAATACGACAACAAATGCACCCTCTTCACGCGCAATCCGGCTAATGAGTGGTGCGGCACCTGATCCAGTTCCTCCACCCAGACCAACACAGAGGAAAATCATTTTTCTGCCCCGCACCGCATCATAGATTTCAGTCTCTGACTCCTGCGCAGCTCTCAGACCCAACTCTGGATCCCCACCAGCACCAAGACCCTTTGTCAGGTTCTTGCCTATCTGAATTTTCTCTCCCGCCACCGAGCTGGAGAGAGTCCGCATATCTGTATTGATACATAGCATTTCCGCTCCGGTCATGCCATCAAGGGCAGCTCGGTCGAGCATGTTAGCTCCCGCTCCGCCCAAACCAATTATTTTGACGGATGACTCAGGGATTGTTTGTTGTGGATCGCGATCGTAGGAAATCATTTTATTCAGGGGCCGGGTGTCAGAAATATGATGGCGCAGAATGAACCCGCCAAATTAGTTAAGAAGTGTTTACCAAGCAGCGTGCAGTATGGCGAGTAAAGAATGCAGCATTGGATCACATCAACCGCGCGAGCAGACCAGGAACAATAGCACGCCAAGCTTGGGCACGAATAGCGGGAACAACAATTTCTTCATCGCTGAAACGGGGGAAAATCCGTTTTTTTTCTAACACAACAGATGCAAGAGTTGCCGCACGCAGTTCGCAAGCCAGCGTCAATACTTGTGCGCAGGCCGCCAGCCCCAGTGAACCCACGATAATACTCAATCCCCACAGAGCAGGAAGCTTACCGACGACCAAAGCGAAGACCACACAGATCACTGTAAATACCGGAAATACGTGCCCAAATCGTAGTGCCCATACGCGTTTACCTGCAAGCTGCGGTTCGCGCTCGCTGAGGAGAAAAACAGCCACGCACAATGCCGCATGAGCATGGCTTTCGACGGTTCCTGGGTGACGTTTTCCTCTCGTGTAATCGGGTAACTCAATAACTGACTTGGACGATGATCCAAGGATTGCCCATGGTGATCTTGCCTGTTTGAGCTCAACATTCTCATGGCCCATGGCATTAAGCATTTGCCTCGCGGTTTGCTCTGCGGGTGTGGTTAGCAGCTCCTGTCCGTCACGTCGCAAGATACGATCTCCATTGAACCTGCGCAGAATAATCGCTGCGAGTAACGGAATAAGCGAAAGAAAAAGTATAACACGGTGCATGGATCACGTAGGTCAAGAGTATGAATACTAGATATGAAGAGAGAAGAAACACATATTACTCTGCAAGCGGAACCGTTTTGAAGCGTTCAAGCTGTAGATGAAGTTGATGAAAATTCTCAAATATATATTTGCGCAGCCTGAAGACCCCTTGTGGATAACGACGGGAAGCTTTAACAGCTTTTTTTGACCATTCGATGGCTTTAGCTCGATTTCCTTTTGCAAAGCAGATCTCTGCCATAGTATCAAGATAAGCCCCTTGCTGTGGACGTTCCTTAAGTGCGGCAACGGAGTGTTTAGTGGCTTCATCAAGTTTCCTGCCAGCTCTTGAACAGAGCCAAGCGGCAGTGTTGTGGGTGTTGTGTGATCGTGGGTAAAGCACACCAGCTTTGGCTATGTGGTTGTAGCTTTCATTGAACCACTTATCGTAAATTTTGCCAATACCTGCCGTTCTTAATGAAGGAAAAAAATGATCTGCTAGGGTGCCGTCGCCTGGCACAAGCTTTCGTGCAGCATCAAGAGTAGCGAGCGCTTGCTTACGTTTTCCCTCTTCCAGCTCGGCCATGCCACGAGCAAAATCTACTTTGAATCTCGCACGTAGTAATTCATTAATACTCAAATTAGTATTACCACGCAAAGCAAGCATCACGCTTACCTCGGCAATGGCAGATGATTTTCTCCACTGACCAGTGTCATACAGGTATTGCGGGTTTTTTGCAAGGGAGCTCAGCGCACGATTAAAATACATATCACCGGGCCTAGAAATTAACAATATTTGCAACCAAAGCTCTGTCGCTTCTCTGTAAAAACCTACTTTATATAACTCTGATGCTACAGGACCTAGTATGCTGGGCTCACCGACGGTGAGTGATAGAACACGGTCTAACATTTTTTTTGCTTCTTGTTCTTTCCCTTGCTTACGAAGCGCTACATACAAGTGGGTAGCGCTACGGAAGTCGCTGGGGTTTTCTTTAATCATTGCAGCATGTTGGTGCTCCATTTCTTCCCAATTAAATAACTCTTTATCATAATAGCGCTTCGCCTCGAACCAAACTGCTACCTTTTGTTTCGCTTTGAGCATTTGTGCGCACGCATCTAGATCACCCCGAGTCTCAGCAAAAGCAAAGATCGCGCTGTAGCGCAGTTTTTCATCGACTGCTTTATTGTCTTTTATTTCTGCAAGCATGGCATCATGAAGGTCATCAACTTCATTGAACTTATCTTGAATTAAACCGGAGAGGATTGCTATTTGATGAAGTGATTTTTTTAGATCCTGGTTATTACGTTTTTTAAGTGCCTCCCATACGTGAACCACTGATTGTTCTTTAATAATACGAAAGATTTTTTTGACTGCTAAATCCGCTTCCCCGTTTTTGTTTCCGCGTTGTTCAACAAGGTAAATTGCTTCTGCACAAAGATCATAAATTGCCATCGAGTAAATGAGATCAAACCAAATATCAGACTCATCTTTTTCCAAAGCATTCATGAGTGGTTGAACTGTGGGAAGCACGTGTTTGCGTTCGCCGTGACGAGCGAGAAAACCACCCATCATGAGAATTTTGCTGTAGCCGCTATCTTTGTCTTCTTCGAGCGCCTGAGAGGTTGTTCTCTTAACCCATTTTTTATAAGGCGCGCTAGCTCCCTGCGGAATACCTAATAATCTGAGCGCTTGCTCGGGCGCCTCCATATTATCAAAGTAGACAAATGCCGAGAGCGGCTCGTTTTCCGTCATAACCTTAATAGCGAGATCTCGGAATCCAACCCCTGACAAAGCAGCAATCACATGATTGTTAGAGGGTGAGCTGCGCGCCATAGTCATCAACTCAAGGGCCAAAATACGTGCCTTTTTTTTATCGCCCTGTATGCGGGCGAGTTGGATTCGGTTTGCTAGGCTTGAAATAACACCAAACCGGATTTTTGGCGGATCAGCGAGTAACCATGGTAAGGGGTCTCCTTGTAATAGCTGAATAGCCGCTATGATTTTTTTATCGCCAAGTGCTCGCGCTTCATTAAGCGCTGCGGTAGTATTACCACCTACTCGGTGTAACGCCAGCCGCCAGCGAGCTCCTTTTTCACCCATCATTTTTGCCGCCGTTTTTAGTTGGTCAGCAAGTTGCCCACGCTGTTTATATTGCCACGCGCGCATGATGAGCGCCTGGTCGTCATCTCCCATAAGATTCAACACTTCGGCAACCAGGTTGTGGTTTTTGTTGGCTATGGCCTCGCGCACCACTTGACTAGCTGTAGTCTTTGCTATGCTAGCCATTTTCAGGCGCGTCTCTTCATCTTTTTGTAAACGGGCTAAGTGAAGCACCTGACGCCAATGCCCAAGCTGCATGAGCTTGCGTAGGATTCTAAGTTTTTTGTCTGCATCACTTCTTGAGAATTCAATCACTAGTGCCTTTATCTCTTCCGTGCTATCTGGAAGTATGCCAGCACCAATGTAGAGAATGAGTTCACTCGCTCGGCTTGACCCTTCAGGGTCTTTACCCTCGGCAATCACCTGCAGCGCGGGCAATGCCTCCAGACCAATGTGCCAGAGCTTACGACTGGCGGTTTTACGGATATAGAAATTATTATCTGAGAGTTGCTTAACGAGGCCATCAACATCTTCAGCAAGCTTAACAGGTGGTTCTTTCACTGCCGTAGTTGCGATATTATCCGCCAAAGCCGCCTGTAAAAAAGGTGTCCATATTAACCCCAGAATAGTAATGACTACATTCAATCGCATTAGCGTTTATGATCGTATCTATAGATCATTTTGCAACGATATTAGCTTAAAATATGACCCCTAGCCTGTGTGTTCTGCCATCTGACCGAGCTAACGGGCGGTTTTGAGCCATGTAGAAATATCTCGGAAAATCTTCTCGCGCTGATGATCGTAGAGCAAGAGATGGAACGAATCTTTGTAGTAATGATGTGTGCAAGGAATATCCTTAGGAAAAGAGGCGCAAAATTCGTCCACCTTTTCCTTGGAAGTGAATATGTCCATACCCCCATTAAGTATAAGAATCGGACAGCGAGTATCGGCAGCAAGCTTCTTTAGCCTGTCCGCCATGTTCCCTAGTGTAAGTAAGAGCCGTAGCGTGTAGCGTGGTATATACCATTCATTCTTGTTTGCCTGCTCCTCATGAATGTCATCCTTAGTGACAACTGGGCGCTCGCCAGTCGAGAGTGTCTCAAGTGAGATCCGTAATTGTGGAAAAAGAAAAGCCGCTACACGCATAGTGCCGAGTTTCCATACAGAAATTTTTGAGCTGATATCCGCAATTGGCGACGCAAAAATAAGAGCATCGGGCTTTTTGAATCCATGAGGCGTTGCATGATAGGCATGCATGATAATTAGCGTGCCCATGCTCTCACCCAGCCAAATGATACGGGCTTTTGGATGAGCCTTACGCACAAGAGAGGTAAATGTGTAGAGATCCTTAGTCCACTCACGAGAGTTAATAATATCCCCTCTGCGTTTTTTGTTAGCATCCATACCTTGGCCGCGTGTCTCAGGCGCATAGATAGCAACGCCACGGTCGTTCGAACGCAAATGTTTTGTTAGATACTTATAATCACCTGAGTGCCCCGAAATACCATGAATACCAATAATCACGGTGTGAGGCGCTGCGGGCTTCCAATTTCGGTAGCCAAAATGATCGCCATCATAAGAAACGTAATGCTTTTCCGCTAGGTGAGGGAGTATATTTGCTTTTGGGTTCACACCCATTGGAGGAGAACAAGATGAAGCCATCAACAGCAGCAAGCAGGCCACCCACACGCGCGATACAGCGTCAAAAGCTGCGACATAGCTGGGATTTAATGTTCGCATTATCGTGTTTAAACATGGGTTATTTTCTTCATATTGCAAGATTTCAAACACAAAGAAAGACTGTTAACATGCCGATGATGGCTTGATTAATAAGCGCGTAAGTGGTTTCTTAGCCATGTGCTACAAATTGTTTTTAATGAAATCAGTGCAGCTGAGATCTCAAGATTGGGAACACTCGATCAGCTCACACTGCTCGACGCCTTCAAAGTTACAGAGGCTGACCTTGCTGAGCTGGATGGTGAACGCTTCGGCGAACTAATTCGAGATGGTAAAACCCTATACCGCTTTCGCACTGAAGATTATCGTATTTACTTCGAAGTATCTGATGAACATGTGGTCGTGCACCGGTTGTTACACAAGAATACATTTTCCGACTTTCTTTTTCGCGCCAAAATGCCTTTGTCAGAAGACGAGCAGCTCGCGGATTCCAAACACTTCTGGAAACTGATCGACGAAGGAAGAAACGCGCGCCGTATGTAGTAGATACCAGAAGATCGCTTGCATTATGCCTTTTCCTTGACCTGAGGACATGGTAATGACCATTACATCATGACCAAGTGGATCATCCATAGTATCATCTTCATATTTGTAGTATCAATTGTTCTATCTTCATTGATGGGTGGGAGTGATGGTGATGACGTCAAGGCCGTCACACAACTTCCCGCTTTATTGTTGGCTGGAATTTATGTTGGCGTACTTTTTGTGCTCTACATTCTACCGGCCATTACAGACAAGGCAACAAGTGCTGTCCTTGACTCTAACGAACTGGTAGAAACTGACCCCATGCACGACGCGCGTGCAGCACACGCACGCGGCGACTACGATGAGGCCATAGCAGTCTATCGCGAAGTAGCAGATACCGATCCGTATAACCGTCTACCATGGGTCGAGATAGCCAAGATCCAACACGATAAGCTGGAAGATCCGGAAGCATCCATCGCAACCCTGCGTTCAGCTCTCGAAAGCCACCAGTGGCCCGTTAATGATGCGGCATATTTTATGGGTAGCCTCGCGACGCTTTACAACGAAGATCTAGAGGATAGGGACTCCTGTATAATGATTCTTAATCAAATGATCGAGCTATTCCCAGAGACGCGCCACTCTGCAAACGCGACACATAAGTTGCGCGAAATGGGTGAAATCTAATCAGCAAAATAACTGCTAAAGCTATTAGATTTACTTGCAGCGCTGATTGCATTGCCTAAGCTGGCAATTGTGTGTGTGTAAGTAAATCTATCTTAAAATATTTCAGTATTTTTCCCCTATGGTCGCTATTATCTGGGCTGCTTGTGGGTGTCTACCTTGCTGATCAATTTGGTATGGGCTCTTGGGGCACCATGTTGTTATTTTGTCTTTCCCTATCTTTTGTAGTCAGAAAACGATTTATTTATATGCTCTCAAGTGGGCTCTTACTTGGACATCTGACACACGGAACAGTTATCGAGAGCCAACATGAATGCCTAAAACAAGCCGACATTGGAGAAAAAATAATTCGCGCCGTCGTCATCGATACAGGCAAATTAGAATCGGGACCTTATATCATCAAGGTTCTCGAGGCTAAGAACTTTCCTACTGGCACACGTTTACTTCTTTCTCAGCCTAAACGCCAAGATGTCATTTTAAAACACGGCGATATTATCAGCACAAAGGGAAGATTTAAAAATATCGGTTCCATAAGAAATCCTTATGAATTTGACCGCAAAGAATGGCTATACAGGCAGGGCGTTACCCTAATATTCACTCCAAGCGAAAAACTCAAATTGTCAGGTACTAGTTGGCAATACCTACCCTTCCGCACCATGGCTAAATGGCGCCAACACATTCGATCCGCTATCACCCTGAGTTTAGAACAAGAATCAAAACAAGCGCAGCTCATTCGTGCCGTCGTGCTAGGTGAGCGCCCACCGCGTGACTCAGCAATGATTCATGACTTCCGCGAAAGCGGCACCCTGCATGTGTTTGCCGTAAGTGGACTACACGTCGGTATGGTTGGAGCCATCATCAGTGTAGTTCTATGGTTTTTTCGACTACCCCGCTGGGCAGTCATTTTGGGTACCATTCTCTGTATGTCCGTGTATGCTGGCATCACAGGTATGAACGCGCCAGCCGTGAGGGCGGTTATCATGGCAACGGTTTTCCTATCTGGATTCCTCGTTCAGCGAAAACCGGTTCTGGTAAATAGCTTAGCCGCAAGTGCAATCATCGTCCTGCTATTTGATGGTCATCAACTCTTCACTACCGGGTTTCAACTCTCCTACGGCGTTCTGTTGGCCATAGCGTTGGCAACTGGTATGTGGACACGCGTATTTAAACCACTCGGCGAGATTGATTCTTTTTTTCCCCGCCCACTGCTCAACTCAAAACAGGAATTTCTCCTTGAAAAACGTAGATGGTTACGTGGTTCGCTGGCTGTTTCCATGGCTGCATGGATGGGCTCGGCTCCCCTTATGTGGCTTCACTTCGGTATAGTTACACCTATTGCTATTATTGCTGGCATCCCTCTAATGCTCATCGTATTTCTCATCCTCGCACTCGCCATGCTTTCTCTTGCAGTAGGTGCACTCTGGCAACCTGCAGGCGATTCTATCAACTCACTAAACTCGCGTTTAGCTACGACCACATATACGCTCGCAGCTGCGTTTGCTGATATTCCTAGCGGTCACCACTACCGCAAACCTAACAATAATGGCAAACATCACATCATCGTATTTGATCTCCCATATGGTGGTGGAGCACAGTTTCTCGATGTCGGCGGCGGTATCTTACTCGATTGCGGACATGACGATACTTTTCGGCGACACGTCCTGCCCACACTTGGAGCACTTAGAGCACGACCCGACTCGCTCATCATCAGTCATGCCGATGTCAAACATTGCGGTGCGATGAGCCAATGCCTAAAATTCTACGATGTTAAGCAGTCGCTAATTCCACGCACGGATCTGCGAAGCCCGAGCTATAAAAAATTCGTGAAGAATGCCCTCGCACACAAATCCCAACTGATCACCCCATCAGCTGGACAAATCTTTCAGATTGAGCCCGAGATATTTCTCGAAACATTACACGCTCCGCGTGAAATTGATGGTTCTGGTCGGGCTGATGATACAGGCCTTGTTCTTCGACTCCACTGCCACGGATGGCGAATTCTTTTTACCGGCGATGCGGGTTACGCAACTGAAGACCAACTGCTCTCATCCGGTATTGATTTATCCGCTGACATCATCGTTATGGGCCGAAACCGAGACGATTTCACAGGCAGTCAAAGCTTTCTACAAGCGGTACAACCCAATGCGATCATTTCGACCAATGCCACATTTCCCCAGATGGAATCGATCCCCAAAACATGGAAAAAGCACTTAAAGCTCAGCAATATTGACTTGTTTGATCAGCAGCTCACTGGAGCAGTCATCATTACAATAGACAAGGGGTCATTGACATTGTCAACCACTCTGGAGGGAACTCCACCACTCATGATCACCCGAGAGTAATTTCGATGCACATGACAATTCATTGGACAATCCGACGTCACAACTCCAAATTTCTGCACATTCAACAACCACAAGCGCCCTTATCATCAGAAAAAATTTCAGCTTGCTGCTAGCTCTACGCTATCTGAATCCGCTACGCACCCATGTCTCTGTGATCACTTTGATCTCGTTAGCCGGTGTTGCCATCGGTGTCATGGTGCTTGTAGTCGTACTGTCGGTTTTTGGTGGGTTTGAAAAACTCGTTAAAGATCGCGTGCTTAGCTACACGCCACACATCAATATCGAACGCATGGAACCTTGGCCAGATGCCGAAAAAATGGCTGAGTATGACCCAGATTACAATGCCCAGAAAGAGTGGAGAAGCCTGCAGAAATCCATGAGCGACTTGGAAGGAGTGGAAAGTGCCTACGCACTGGTAAACGACTTTGTTCTTCTCGATCGCCAAGGGGCTGTGGCTCCAGCATCCATGCAGGCGATCGATACCACCAATGAATCCCAGCTTAAGTCACTTCAAGACCTAATCAAACCTGGACAAGGAAATGCTGACATGGGGCTCGGTGATGAGGCCGTTATCTCATCACTAACCGCTGAAAAATTCAGTATCTCCGTAGGCGACATTATCCAGATCCACACCAACCGAAATCTAAAACAAATCCAACCAGTGCTCAATCGAATCGGTGGAGCATCATTTTTTGAGACAGGTTCAGAGGAATTAAAACACGCCGAAGAAGAGCTCAATCGCATCATCACAGCAGGTAACAATCAGGAAACCGCACCCATCGCCGCGATGACCGATTTTTACCATAGAGTGCTCGGACCGATGCTCGACTACAATATCCGCAACAGCGAGAAAGAACTCATCGAGAACCTCAGGGAGCATGTCGCCACTGGTGAGCGAAGCACAGAAGATCCTGACGATAGCGGCGTGCTCACCTACCCAAAGGGCCACTTAGCCACAGCGTTAAAGATATTAGATGCCCTGAAAAATATCAATATCGATAAAGCAGACATCAACGATATCAAACATATGAAGACCGTCGTCCTTCCCAAGGACTTAAATGTAATCGGTATCTATCAAGCTACTCGCCATGCTTACAGCCCCGATGTATTTGTTCCGCTGACGGTCGGGCAAGATCTCACCGGGCTAGGCGATGGTGTTCGCGGAATTGCACTTCGGCTCAATGACCCCTACAAAGCAGCCATGGTGTTAGAAAATGCTGTCGGACCTAACATGCCAAAAGACGGAGCATGGCGGGCACGCACGTGGATGCAGGATCACCAAGCTCAGTTTTCTCTAATCAGCACCCAACGCTGGATGCTCAGCATATGCCTCTCATTCATTATGTTGGTGTCGGCATTTTCTATCATGGCAGTGATGTTCACGGTAACGATTCAAAAGAAACGGGAAATAGGCGTGATGAAATCGCTCGGTGCCGCCCCGTTCCAATTGGTTCGCGTCTTCCTCTATCAGGGAATCATCATCGGCCTGTTTGGTGGGCTGCTCGGTCTTAGTTTAGGATATCTCGTCGTCAAAAACCGGCAAATGCTACTTGATGTGCTCGCATCATGGGGCTTTGACCCTTTCCCATCCGAATTCAACGGATTCGATGGCCTACCCGCAATTATCGACCCAAGGGAATTCGGCATTGTATTTGTTTTTGCTGTTGCCTTGTGTATCCTAGCCACATTAATTCCCGCATTATTAGCGACCCGAAGCGATGCCGCCAAGTCTTTAAGAAATATGTAACCGTCTTGCTACGTATCAGCGTTAAAATTAAATACATTCTCCCATTTCAATGCACACGCACCCATTTACACGTAAATTCGCCACAATATTCTGCCTTGTAGTTCTACTTGGTCATTTTTCAACCGCCGCAGAGTCCATCAAACGCGGCCCCTATCTTCAGCTTTCAACCGATACCTCGGTCCACGTCGTTTGGCGCACCACAGCGGTCATTACCCCCAGCGTACGAATTGGTAGCCACCCAGACAAGCTCAGTTCTACCTGCTCCTGCAAACAAATCGTTGTCCGCAGAAACAAGGCTCACCACAAAAGCCCACACGCGCTTCCACTATTCAACGCCCCCAAGGGCACCTACCAGTATGAAGCAAAAATTTCCGAGCTAAAGCCAGACACGCGCTACTACTATGCCGTTTACGATGGCGACAATCGACTGACACCAGCCGAGGCAGGATTCACATTCCGCACCCACCCCAAACCCGGCACCAACCGCGACACCTACATCTGGGTCGTTGGCGATTCAGGCACTGGCAATCCTTCCCAAAAACAAGTCCACCAAGCACTGATCAATCACAATAAGAAACACAAACTCACACTAGACATGTATCTTCATGTCGGGGATATGGCATACGGCAGTGGTAAAGATGGTGAGTTCCAAAAAAAGTTCTTTGAGATATATCAACCCACCCTTCGAAACACCGTTTGCTGGCCTTCCATGGGTAACCACGAAGGCCGAACGTCACGCGGAAAATCTGGTGTCGGCCCCTACTACGATGCCTACATCACCCCGACTAAGGGAGAAGCCGGTGGCGTACCCACAGGAAATGAATCTTATTACTCGTTCGACTACGGACGCACCCACTTTGTTGTGCTAAACTCACACGATCTTGATCGGCAACCCACCGCTACGATGGCAAAATGGTTACGCGAGGATCTTGCCAAAACGTCACCTAACAGAATCGATTGGGTCATAGCTTACTGGCATCATCCGCCATACACCAAAGGCTCTCACGATAGCGACAAAGAGCAACAGCTCATCGAAATGCGTGAACATATCATGCCTATACTCGAGTCCAATGGTGTGGATCTTGTCTTAACAGGTCACTCCCATATTTATGAACGCTCGATGCTCATGGACGGCGCCTACGATACCCCTACAGTAGCAGAAAATAAAATCCTCGACGATGGTGATGGCGACGAAAAAGGCGACGGCGCATATCAAAAAAGCCCGGGGCTGAAACCCAATCAAGGCACTGTACAGATCGTCACGGGTCATGGCGGAACCGGCCTCAGACGTAAAGGTTACTCGCCCGTAATGCGCCGCAGCCTCGTCGAACACGGCTCTACACTCATCAACATCAAGGGGAACGAACTCCTCGTTACCATGCTCAACAAGAACGGTGAAATTAAAGATAAATTTCAAATCCACAAAAAGAAAATCGTCCAGCCTACACGCATTGCCGAACCATGGAAACCCAACGCCAAAAATAATACACCTAAAGCTGTAGATATAACCAAGGATGCTAAATACATCATCCCAAAGAAAGCAGTATGGCAGTATCACACCGGCAGTTTCCCGAGCCCCGCTTGGACTGAACCCAACTTCGATACATCTGCTTGGAAAACCGGCAAGGCTGGATTCGGCTACGGCGATGACGATGACACCACCGAACTGAAAATGAAAAACAAATTTGCTAGCCTCTATATCCGCCGCAATTTTGATTTAACCAATCTAGCTGAGGCACGCAAGCTACTGCTCTCTATCAGCTACGATGATGCCTTCATCATGTATATCAATGGCAAGGAAGCGTTCCGCAAAGGCGTAGGAAAAGGCAATGGTAAGACTGCACGCGATATCTCATCCCATGAGGCCAATGGAAATTTCGAACTCTTTGAGCTGAGCTCGTTTACCGAACTTTTTAACACAGGAAAAAATACTATCGCCATCGAAGGTCATAACCATTCTCCAAACAGCTCAGACTTCACTATCCATCCATCTCTCGTTCTCCAGATAAAATAAGATAAGTTTCTGAGAAGCCTCGGCATCCAACCTGTATCAAGCCAAGTCTATATCTTGCGTCTTCTGTCTTACATCATCTGTCTCGCCTGCATCCTTTGGGTCCTCAGCTTCCCTCATGTTTGCGCTCACCAAGACTTGCGACACTCGCTCGATGAGCTCAATGAACACATTCTTGAAAAATCCACTCCAGAACTGCTTTTCCAACGCGCCCAAACATATAAGGCGATGGGTAAATTAAATAATGCCTTTAAAGACCTCGTCTCGGCTACAACTGCAAAGCCTAACAATCTTGCCTGGCAACTAGAGCTCTGCCGACTTGAGCTCGTATCCCACCACCCAGAACAAGCACTCCGAATTGCTAACTTCGCACTTAAACTCGCCAAAGACCGTCTGGATCGCGCAGAAACACACATTCTGCGTGCACAAGCTTACCAAGCATCCGGTAAGAACCAACCCGCCTTGCACGCTTATCAGCTCGCATTCAAGGAGTCCCCCGCAGGCAAGATTGATTGGTTTCTAATGAGGTCAGAATGCCAACGCCTACTCGGCCGTCACGACGAACAAATTCGTGGTCTACGCTCCGGTCTCAAACAATTCCCCGACTCTATTCTAAAAGCTCAACTCGTTGAAGCACTCATTGATGGTAAAAAAAATCTTGAGGCACTCAAAATTATTAACAACGAGCTCCCCACCCTACGTTTTAAATCGGCATGGCTCATCAAACGAGCTAGAGCAAAAATCAACCAGAACGATAAAACTACTGCCTTTGAAGATCTTTACACCGCACTCATGGAGATTAACGAACGAGTCAATCCTGACAAACCAGATCCTCTCCTCCTTGCTGATAAGGCAAAAATCTCCCTGCTAACGGGCGACATGGCCGCTGCCCGCATGCACATCGAACAACTCAAAAAACACAACGCACCAAAGTGGATTACCCATCGTCTCGAGCAAGAGCTCACCAAAAAATAGTCACCGCATAACTTGCCTCTTGATTCCCTCATTCGGTTATTCATGCTCTCCATCATTAAGCGACAGTTCATCAAATATACTCGAATTTTGGCAACTTTAAACTAACACGGTGGCTTTGTATTTGATTCACAAATCTTAGAAATTAATATATTATGGACACCGTTTATTTTGACTTGGAAACCCAGCGCAGCTTTGGCGATGTAGGTGGCGCCGCGAACAAAGACAAAATGGGTATATCCGTCGGTGTCGCCTACTCCACCCGCACCGCGCAATACCACATTTTTAACGAGGACCAGACAGATGAACTGGTCAATATGCTCGTCAAAGCAGACCTCGTCGTCGGATACAATCACCTCTACTTCGATTACCCCGTCCTCCAAGGATACACCATTCTCGATCTCATCAACACCACCGCCAACCTCGATATGATGGTGGAGGTGGAAAACGTGCTCGGGCACCGACTCAAACTCGACTCACTCGCGTCCGCATCCCTCGGCACCGGCAAGTCCGCCGACGGACTCGACGCCCTACGCTGGTGGCAGGAATACAAAAAAACCGGCAATCCAGAACCGATGATGAAAATCGCCGAGTACTGCTGCTACGATGTCAAAGTCACCAAAGAGGTGCACGAATACGGCATCGAACACGGCCACCTCAAATACAACGACCGCAACGGCCACCCGGCGCAAGTCGAAGTTGATTGGGCTTAAGTAGCGGCAACTTCCGCGCCGCGTCCTTCGAAGCCCCCGGCGAAGTAGGTTAGCACAGCCCATCAATTTCCCACAGAGCTACTCGCCAAACCCGACGTGAAACAAGACGTATCAACAATCATACGTCAAAAGCCGCAGAACGTAACTGACGCCTCCAGCGGCAACCTTTCCCAACTTGCTGCAGGAAGCAGTAAGAACACCCAGCCGCAGGATACAGCAGCCACCCCACCTTCCAAACTTGACCCCCACAATAAATGTTCATATGAGCATATATTGTGCCATCCATCTACCAACCCCGCCGCCCACGCGCTTCACCCCTCTGGCAACTCGTCCACCACGGCTGGGCCGATTTTCTCGACGACTACGAACAACACCACCGGAAGTCCCTCGGACCACCTCGCTCAAAAAGCAAATTCCTAGCAGTAAGTTGCGTTGCCGAGGACGAAACAGACGTGATTTTTCTTTTCGAGCTTGGGGACCTTTTGAGTTAGCTGCTCTCAGAAGGTTTGGAAAATTATTCTGCGACTTCAGTGTGAGATGGCTTTGATCATACTAATGTAAGAGGCTTACGGAGCCGAAGGGTTTTTGGGAGTTGGGTTCTCATGTTTTAGCTTTGAGAAGCAAAGCTGATGGTCCGGAGGAGATCTTTGGTCGACTTCCATTCGTTGATTTTGATGGGGTAGCTGCGTCGTGATTGATGGCTGGAATAAGTTGATCGATCGTCCTGATACAAAGGAATTCTACGATCTGAAAAAAGATCCGGATGACCGAACCGACATTGTCGCTGAGAACCCCGAGATAACCCCCTTATCACCCCATGATAAGCCCCTTCGATCACCTCACCCAAAAAGCAAATTCCTAGCAGTGCTCTCTCTTTTTGTAGTCGAAGCCTATAGGAGGTGGCGGAAATTGTGACGGCTCTGGGTACTGGTTCTATCTGGGTTCTTATGTCGGTGGTTGAGCCTTCGGGATCGTTTTATTCTTATTCTCATCTGCAGGCTTGGCAACAGGCCCCTCCTCTTTGCCGATGTTTTCTTTGCTGATTCCTGCGTCTTCGGCAGCTTTATTGTTTTGCTCAAACTTATTTTGAACAAGTGCGGGGTTCACGTAGTACTCCGCAACGCTGCGGTAGGTGGGGCGGCCTGTGCGAGGGTTGGTGTAGAAAAAAATTACGGAGCGCTTTTGGGGATTGAGTGTCCAGCGGGTTGCGGAAAAACGTTTCCACTTGTTTTTCTCTTTCTGATAGAACTCAATCGCAAAGCGTTTTTCGCCTACTTGGCTTTCTTTAATGACCACATTCTTGGGGCCCGTTCCAGATGGGAGGCTAATGGCTTTTTTACCAAATCTAAGAGCAATATGGGATTTGCAAAAGTTGAACATTCTTCGAGTGCCATAACGAAAATCTTTATCGGAATCGTCGAGAGTGATTACGGTGTAAGGTTTTCCAGATTTCTTCGCTGAAGAAACAAATAAGATGAGTAGGTTGCTGCGGTTCGGTATTGATTTGATGCTGTGGAAAGGTTTCTCGGCGCCGGGTATGCTAATGTGGATAGGTAAGGCGCCGCTATGTGAGAATGGAGGTGAGAAGGCATCATCATACATCGGAATGCTTATGCGCTCCTTTTTGCCATTGGATAGATCGACTGCGCGTATTTCTTTCTGATAACCAACACAGAGTGTGCGGATGCTGAGTTTGTTATTACTATCAGCTGTATTGCTTGGTGCGGCCTCTTGAGCATTGAGGGTGGTCAAGGCCGATGCCATAGTCAGAAAGACGAAAATGGCAGAAAGAGTCATGATTTGACTCATGATGTAACAGGTCGATTGCTTGTTAGATTTCATCCTCATGGAGCCAGCGGAAGCTTATAATGTTAAATTCTCTGCCAAATCGTTCGTTGGTGATATGAAGGTTCTCGCGCGTGACCGACTCATCTATTGGGTTTAGGTAAGTGTGGTCTCTTTGCACGTAGGCTTCACACCAGGCTTTTGCAAGAACATCACCATCGCTATTTCTAGATTCTCCGTAAGCCCGGATGAGGAAGGTGTCGCCTCTCACGGTCATGCTGCTTCCCAACGCCTGTAGCAGATCCCCCTGCATGAAATATCCTGGTGCTCCAGCTGCTCGCAAGCCGACAGCGGCATCGGGGTTTTTATAGCCAATGTTTTGCACATCATTAAGTGTTAGGTCTGTATTGAAATAGCGGCTATTGATGTCGGTATTATCGATTGCAGATTGCAGTGTTCCTGAGAGTGATAGGTTATGATTTTTGCTGGCTCCATTGCTTGCATTATTATCATCCGATGGAGTGGATACCCGGCGATTGACGAAATCCGCCATGGAGTGAAATGGCCCGCGTACTTTGACCTGTTCGACGATGGCATGAGCAAGTTTGTCGATGTCCGTCTTATCGAGTGATCGGTAGCCGTTCCACAGGTCATTTTCATCAGGGTTGTTGCCTTCGATTTTTGTACCTGTTACGACTGATTGCCTGGGGAATACAGAGCTGTCGGGTGTTTCATCGGCAGAGCCGGAGTGTGGGATGGTTCGTTTCTGCATGGCCCCTAAAAATGCGCGCCATGCCTCTACGGATGTTGAGTTTACATTAAATCCTCCAGCAATGTAGAGGTAGGGTGCTACGTGCTGATGTCCTGTTTGTGCATCGCTGATCTTGGATGTAACGGCTGTTGGATCAATGTCACGCCGCCAAATCAGACGCGGGTTGGGAAGGTGATGGTCGCCGTTGAGAACGGAGGCGATGGTCCCTTGCTCGGTGACATTTGTCGATTCGCCTGTGGGTATTCCTGAGTGGAACCATTTGTCGTAGAGAGCGTGATTGGACAGATAGCTGTGGTCGTAGAGAGATCTGGCAATATTCGGGTCAGCATGCGCGGTTTCAATTTTGTCGCGTTCTAACATGGGGTGAGCGTAGCCGCCGCTGATCACATGGTTTGTAGAGGGTGGCGAAGTGAAGTCTGCTGGATCACTTCTCCAGGGTGTAAATGTCCCGGGATTGAATAACAAATCAAAGTTCCGATACGCTGCCAGAGACAGGGGAGGGCGAGTGGGGATCTCCCGCATGGTCACGAAGTTGAGTCCCGTGTCGGCGGTGTTTCCAGGTCCAAAAAACCCGCGATTGGTATTGGGCTCTATTTCTACGGTGCGATCTTCCCAGTCTGAGATTTTGCGCACGCGAGTTGTCCAGTAGGATGACGCGAGATCCGTGGCGATGTGCTGTTTGTTAGAAAGCGTGGATCCATGTGTGTTTGAGGTGAACAGGTATGGCAGGGTTTCACGTGGACCGTCCCGTTCAGTTCGAACACTGACATCGACAACGCACAGGGGGATTTTGTTCCCTGCAAAAAGCTGAGACGTGGAGATGCCATTGCGTGTGAAGGTATCAAAGCCCCAAAGATCAACCATTTCATTGCGAGTGTGATCTTCGACAAGGAAAATCTGGATGTTTTTGAATGTATCGTTAGACCAAAGACCTGGACTGCGTCTGATCAGATCCATCTGATGCCACATATTGGTGCCTCTCTGCCCCCAGTGGCTGAATTCTGTGTGGAAAGAGCTCCAGGGCTCGATGACCGCGGACAGTGTCTGGCCAGGAGAAACCGTGCCAAAGCGGCCATAGCCATCACCCATGAATCCACCCTTGTTTTCCCAGCCGGGCTCCGCGGTCATGCTGTGCCCCCACACCGTTCGGTTTCTATTCCAGTCGAAGGGGGCTCCCGCCCGATCTGAAAACACTTTGGTTTCGCCGGGCTCAAGTGTCATCCCGTGAACATTGAACTTCATATTCGTATTCGGATAGGTCGGGAAAAAGAGATTCCGGTGATATGATGTGCTGTTGATTTGGGCACCAGAGCGCATGATCTGGATGCGAATGGATTGCCAGAACGAGCGCATGGTGATGTATGCTTGATCAGACGGAATGCGTATTTCCACGTTATAGGGATTCCAGTAGGTGATTACCGGTTCGATTACGAGAGTCAGGCGATTGTATTGGCCGACGGTCAGTGAGTAAAAAATCTGCATCCTGGTGATCAGGGGCATCGGTGGTGAGCAAGCGAGTGATCGCAGTTTCATCCATGTCTCATCGTTGTATTCGATGTAGGGCTTGTTTCCATCCCATTGAACTAAATGATACAGCCTGTGGTAATCTGCGAGACGCTGCCAATCCGGGATGGCTCCATTGTTCTGAGGCGCTTCATAAAGAGGAGTGCCGATGTCTTTATTAAATTTAATGCCTGTGTCTTTTTCGGTAAGTATGCGTTCACCATCGGTGAAATCGTCCGGAAGTTTCTCATGTGCGAACAGGCGGGACATATCCCATTTGAGCCCACCACTCAGAACATCTGTGGGAAGAGAGAGCGAGTGAAGGGTGAAATCATGGAACGCGGTGGAGGTACTTGCCGGACTCTCCGGATGTAGGGGCAAAGAATGCTGGCTGACTATTTTTTGCAGTGACTGTCTATTTTCATCCGACGTACTCTTTAGCCATGAAAGTTCATCGGACATACCTGTTCCGGAAATGGGGGCACTCTGGTTCAGGGCCTGTTGCCACGATCGGTCTCCGCCGGGGTTGCGGATGGCGGGTATGTTGATTCTTGTTTTGAGCGACTCGTCACCGACCCACCAGGCATGTGCATTTGTATTGTCTTTGCTGATGATTTTTTCAGCGATCACATAGTCAATTGATCCGGATGTTCCCAATCCCACCATCTTGACTGGATCGTTAATGGAGGACGACTGAGCAGATCCTAATGTTGTTGCGTCTGCTCCATTCTTCATGGAAACCAGCCAGCGCAGGAACAGATTTGCCTTCCTGTCAGTATATGAGCCGGGGGTGAGGGAGGAGTCAGACTGCCAAACGCCGGTCCAGTATGGATTGGCAACGCCCTCGATTGTATGGTGACCTGATTTGTCCGTGTCCATCAGTCCGGCACCTGCTGTGATGCGCTGATCCGGCCCTGCTGTTTTTTGCAGTTCGCCGATAGCGAGCATCAGGGCCATACGGGCATTTGATTGTGCATCAGCGATAGCTCTATCCTGGCGAGCCGTTTTTAATTCCAGAGTGGAGAGACTGAGCATAGCCAGCGCGACCAGAACCAACAGAACCATGACCGAGATAGTCGCGATCAGCGCGAAGCCTTTTTGGTCAGTTGCGCAATACTCGTAGTGATCGTTATTCATGGCTAGCAGGAAAATCTACATGGTATGGTTATCTGTATATAGGAATGTATGGCAGATGTATATTCATATTTAAGCCTCGCGCACCCCAGTCCCCCTAGACGAGCTTGTCAATTTTTTCATCTCTCCACACATGGCCCCGATTGGTCCAAGCATTATTTTATGAATCCTTTTACTGCCCTTTCCGCCGCTGAGCAAGTTGCCGAGGATGTGATGCAGTTGGTCTGTCCCTTAGTGATGGTCCCCTCGCATTCCCTCCCTCCCCCTTGGTTACAAAAAATATACCACCGATTATAGTTGATTGTTCGTGTCTGTTCTAGATACATACAGTTAATATGACACAGGTCCCCAATACAAATATACATATCAATATCAACTTCACCTTGATACAGCGTATCGTTTACGGCCTCGTTATCCTCGTTGGTATCTTCACCAGTTTCTACACCGTCTCTGCAGACTCGCAGGCTGTCGTTCTTCGGTTTGGGAAACCAATCAATACCACCGGCCCTGGCCTCCATTTTAAGCTACCCTTCGGTATTGACCGCACTCATGTTGTAGAGGTTACCCGCCAACTTCAGCAGGAGTTTGGCTTCGGCACTCTGGGCGCCACTAACCCATGGCAAGCCTCATCATCCGGAGAACAAGAGCTAGAAAAATCCATGGTCACAGGTGACCTTAACGCTGCACTAGTCGAATGGGTAGTACAATACCGCATTGAAGATCCACAGCAGTACCTGTTTGCCGTTCGACAACCAGATGCCACTCTCCGTGACTTAACAGAGAGCGTCATGCGCGAGATCGTTGGTGACCGCACCGTGGATGAAGTCATCACCGTAGGCCGTCAGGAAATCGAGAGTATCGCCTCTGAGAAACTCCAAGCCGCCACAGCAGAGTATGCCATGGGCTTGCGTATCGTTCAGGTACAGCTCAAGGACGTTAACCCGCCACGCAGGGTCCAATCCTCTTTCAATGAGGTAAACCAGGCCCAGCAAGAACGGGAAAGCGCGATTAACCGTGCCAATGGTGAATACAATAAAGAAGTCCCCCGTGCCCGCGGAGAGGCAGATCGCATGATCTCCACCGCCGACGGTTACGCCGCAAAGCGTGTCAACGAGGCTGAGGGTGATGTCGCCTCCTTTGAAGCGCTGCTGATCGAATACACTGCCGCCCCAGAGATAACCCGCCGCCGCCTCTACCTAGAAACTATGTCCGAAATTCTGCCCAAACTCGGTAAGACGATCATCATCGACGAGGCCACCAGGGGCGTGCTTCCGTTGCTCAACCTCAACGACAAATAAAGCAGGCTCTAAAAGCATTTCTTCCATTTAAATCTCTTCTCAATAAGTTCCCATTTTGACCTTTTAATTATCCATGAAACGTCCTCTCCTAGCAATCACCCCCGTCATCCTCGCCGTTTTAGTAGCCGCCTTTTACTTCTGCTCCTACACTGTCACACCCACCGAGCAAGTCATCGTCACCCAGTTCGGTAATCCGGTAGGCCAGCCCATCACCGAACCGGGCCTGCATTTCAAAAAACCTTTCATACAGGTCATTAACCGTATCCCAAAGAATATCCTTCCGTGGGACGGTCAGCGTAATGAGATGCCCACTAAGGACAAACTCTATATCGCCGTTGACACTTTCGGAAGATGGAAAATCAAGGATCCTTTAGAATATTTCCTGGGCCTCCGCAACGAACGCACCGCCGATTCTCGACTGGAAAACATCCTTGGTTCAGCCACCCGCAGTATCATCGGCAAGCACGACCTCATCGAGATCGTACGCACCGATAAGGAGCGCGTCCCAGTCAAAGACGAAACTCTGGAGGAACTAACCGACGGCCAATCTGGCAGCATCGGTATCCTCCCAAAAATCAGTAAAGGCCGGTCCGTTCTCGAAGAAGAGATTATGGCCGAGGCCAAACCGAAGCTGGCAGAACTTGGCATTGAGCTGCTGGACGTTCGCTTTAAGCGTATCAACTACAACCCTTCCGTGGTCGAAAAAATTTATGAACGGATGATTTCCGAGCGTCAACAAATCGCCTCTAAGTTCCGCTCCGAAGGTGAAGGCGAGGCTGCCCGAATCCTCGGCGACAAGGACCGCGACCTCAACGAAATTTCCTCTAAGGCTTACAAGAAAGTGCAAACCATCAAAGGTAAAGCCGACGCTAAGGCCTCACAGATTTACGCCCGGGCCTACGGCCAGAACCCAAAAGCCGCTGAGCTCTACGAATTCATTAAAACCATGGAAATGTATCGAAACACCATTGGCAAACAATCCACCCTCGTCCTGTCGACAGATT
>Ga0222716_10000755_pt1 | contig 27914 bp, 17 predicted proteins | sample C33_13DmetaG_FD_165044 | JGI IMG/M metagenome (GOLD analysis project Ga0222716, IMG submission 165044) | Estuarine water microbial communities from San Francisco Bay, California, United States - C33_13D | ecosystem: Environmental > Aquatic > Marine > Unclassified | place: USA: California... | reverse complement strand
GCTTAACCCTTCTTACAGTATTACTGTTATTAACTACGAATCACTACACAAAATAGACCAAAAAGGTTGGGATATGGTAATCTGTGATGAGGCCCATGGTATGGGAGCATTTCCCAAAAGAAACAAGAGATCTAAACAAGTGCGTTCTTTGATCCTAGAAAACAATCCATACGTTATATTTTTGTCTGGAACACCAACACCAGAATCTTATTCTCAAATGTATCATCAGGTTTCTGTAATGCGTAAACATCCATTCGATGAGTTTAAAACATTCTATAAGTTTGCTAAAAAATATGTAGACATTAAACAACGAAAGATAAATAGTTTCATGATAAATGACTATAGTGGTGGATTAGACACTATTATTTCGGAAATGAATCCCCATACGTTGGCTTATACACAAAAAGAAGCTGGATTTAAGGTACAGACCACTGAACACGTTATTGAAGTAGATATGTTACCCATTACATACAAGTTAGCATCGAAATTAAAGAAAGATTTAGTCATTGAAGGCAAAGAAGATGTTGTTTTAGCAGATACTCCAGTTAAATTAATGATGAAACTTCATCAGCTATACTCTGGAACTATAAAATTTGAGTCTGATAATTCTATGGTTATTGACTACAGCAAGGCGCAATTTATACATGATAATTTTATAGATATAAAGATTGGTATTTTCTACAAATTCAAAGAAGAGCTTAATGCTTTAAAGAAAATTTATGGCGATGATCTGTGTACGGATTTAGAAACTTTTAAAAATACAGATAAAAGTATTGCTCTTCAGATTGTAAGTGGAAGGGAAGGTATAAGTTTAAAAGAGGCTGAAATTTTAGTGTATTACAACATAGATTTTAGTGCCACAAGTTACTGGCAATCACGAGATAGGATGACAACTAAAGAAAGACTAAAAAACGATGTGTACTGGATCTTCGCAAAAGGTGGTATTGAGCATGATATCTACGAGTCAGTAATTAAAAAGAAAGATTACACATTAAGACATTTTAAAAGAGATTTATTAACTTTAAATTAAATTCAATGAAAAAAGGTATAGAAGTAACACCAACAAACTTGGCAGAAAACACTATTATATTTAACGTCACAGGTTTAGACGTTCCAGTTCTAGAATTAAGACAGAACGGAGATATCATGGTAAAAGGTAATTTAGTAGAAAATGATACTGAATTAGTTGAAGCATTAAGAGATTTATTAACTTTAAATTAAAAATAATGAAAGATCAAGAAAAAGAAACTGTTAAGTGCGAAATGTTTTATACTTATGACAATCACGTTGGTGAGGCAAGATGGTGTATAAATTGTGGAAAGCCTGAATCAGAACATTAATGACCGAACAACAAATTCAGAAAAAACGAATAGATCAGTTAGAAGCTGAAGGTTACTATGTTATTAAGTTGATTAAAACAAACAAAAACGGAATCCCTGACCTCATCGCTATACCTCATGGATGTAATGTTTTATTCTCAGAAATAAAAAAACCCACTGGTATAGTATCAGAGCTTCAGAAATACAGAATCAAAGAGCTAGAAAAACATGGCTTAAAAACAGAAATATATAAAGGATGAATACACCACAAAATATACTAAAAGAATACCTTAATGGAATTGATCAAGTTCTAGATTCAAATCCTCCAGAAAAAGAGGTAAAAGAAATAACAAGAATGAAACATATGTTTTTAAGCTCTATTGGAGTTATTAATCAATTTAATGACAAAAGCAAAGCAAAAAAAACAATTAAATACATTAACTCAGTAGTTAGAGAGCTAGAAAAACAATTAGAATTTGAAAAAAACTTAACTGAAAAACTAAAATACGACATAATTTTATTGAAAGCTAAATTAAAAAGGAAAGAAAATATATCTGAATAATTTTTTATTTGTATATTACAGATGTTATTATAAATTTTAAAATGCCTAATCCGATTTCAAATGAAGATGTGGTCGCTATAAACCACATAAACCATATTACAAATGAAATTCACAACCTGACAGATGATCTCTACGAAGATTTAATGGATCGGGATCATGAAAATGCTAAAGTGACTGCAAAAAAGATAAGCTCAGTGATGCATGATTTAATAAAATCTATGTCTGATGAAATCTAAAAAATCCCCAAAAGATATAATAAAAGAAATACTGAGGTTAAAAAAAACTCCTCAGTATTCTTCTGTTATTCTTAAAATTAAAAAGCTACAACAATTATTATAATCTAATTATCTAAGTACATTTCTCGCATTGCCTCTTCATACTCTCTTCTTGCCTCATCTTTTTCTAATTCCAGTTCTTCAATCTCGTCTGCGTTCTCATACTCATACTCTTCTTTCTCTCGCATAATTTCTGCATACTCTTCAGGAAGATATTTTTTCATTTCTGCCATAGTCATTGTTGCTGGTTTAGGTTTAGCCTCTCTAACCTTCCTTCCTTCTTGAGCAAATTCTGAGAAGTTAAATGCTTTAATTAACGCATCTCCAAATCCATCTACATCGCCTGTAGCCAATTCTGAAAAGTTTTTACCCATTCTCATTAATTGTGGCGCTGGAATTCCTACCATAGTGCTAAGTTCTAAGTAGTATTTCATTTCATACTCAGCTTTTTTAATTGGATTTTTAGTCTTGTCAGCTCTGTCTTTTAAAACATTAAGCCTTGCAGCTTGTTCAAAAACAGGTATACTTGGAGCTTGTGAACCCCATGGTTTACCAGTAGCTTGATCTACAGACATCTCAACTAAATCTCCTATAATAAACAGAGCATTTATGTTTCCTAACAAAGCTGCAATACCCAACTCCTGAAGGTCTTCATCCCTTCTGTCTCTAAATAATCCTGGAAGTCCCATACTTACATACTGAAAAAACATTGGCATTATTGAGTGATACACAAATAAAGTTCTTGCGTTTTGCCAAACAGTACCCTTACCTTGTTTACCACCACTACGAACAATCCTGCTAAAATTTCTAGCAGCTATAATCTCTCTTCTTAAATACTGTTTTGGTGTGGTTAAGAACATATTAAATGCTCTAGCAAAAGCATTACTCGTTTGCCAGTAATCTTTGTCTTGTAGGTCGTAGGACTGCTGAGTTCTTAATGTGTCAGCCTCAAATTTTACAATAGCATAGTCAATAGCCTCTTGATTAGTGGCATTAGGGTTTTGTTTTTTAAACTGCTCTTTGTAGTATCTGTAGTTAGGCATACCACCCAGCATAATAGCACCTTTATCCCCAGCCATAGTGAATGCCATTAAAGCTTTTACTAAAGTGTTTTGATTTTCTTTATTAAAATACTTGTTAATCGCATCGTTCTGTCCATCTAACTTTTTAAAGCCTTCATCTTGATAAGTTTCTAAAACCCTAGTAATAGGAGCGCCATACCTGTCTTTTAAAACAACAGAGTTATCCATTATTTCTCTCATATCACTTGATATTCCACTCCATCCAGTTTTTCCAGCTTGAGCTAACCAGTTATTGTATCCAATATCATTACCATAAGTAACGAAAGATGTCATTTGCTTTAATACTAATGTTGGGTTTAAACCTAGTCGAGATAATAAAAAAGTATTATTGAAGAAATTAATTAAACCAGCTTCCTTTTGATGTTTTGCACCCTTGTTTGCAATTTTTGTAATTTGATCGTTTATGTACCTATTTATATCTTTTCCAAATTTTTCAGAAATAACAGATTTTACCGCTTTGTCTGAAAACATTTTATTAATATTTCTAACTGGAATAGCGTAGGCAGCAAAATATTCCATGTCACGAGTATAATTTAACAATGCATCTACAGCATTTGTCTGCATAATAGCACTATTACTCTCTTGTCTAGATTTTGTACTCGCTGCATTAGCATTTGAAATCCAGGTTTGATTACCTTGCATATCTAGTAAATCTAAACCTACAATGTCGGTTTCTGATGCTCTATATAGTCTACCAGCATAATTTTGATTCCAAGGCATATCAGTTCTATATATTTCCTTATAAGTGTTATTATAATGCTCGTATTGTTTTGGATAAAAATCTCTTACCATCCAGTCTCCTAACTCAATTAATTTAGGATCTATTTTTTTGGTTATTTCTTCTTGTATCCTAGACGTGTATTCATTTTTGTTGTCAAACTCTTTATTTAAATAAGCCAGGTCACCAGTTAATGGTGTAGGCTTGAAAGTAGCTTCAAAAGAAGCATTTAAAGATGGATCTAACCCCTGATTTCTAAAATACAGCAACTCGTTTTGAGATATCATTTTTACATTACTATTGATCTCCTTATCAATTGCTTGAATCAAAACTTGCTGTTCTCCAGAAGACATTTTTTTATCTTTTAAGATTCTGTCTCTTTCATTTTCTAATACAATTTGCTTTGCTTCACTTATAATAATTTGATCTGTCTGCCTGTTGTTTTGTCTGTTCTTTTTCAGCCACTTTTTACCAAACAATTCAGTCATTTTTATACCAAATTCTAACTCATGTTTAAGCATCCTTCCCTTAAAAATTCTGCTTGCTTTTCTAACTTCTTTAGTAACAATCTCTTGTGTTATACCACCAAATAAATCTCCAGTAGACAATGAAATTCTATCCATTAGACCAGTTAAATCTTCTGCTGTACCTAGTTTTGTATTAACATACTTAGCAATTTGACTAACCTGTAAGCTTAATCTTTTCCTTACACCAACCTTTTTAACCCTTCCTCTTTCAGCATCAATTCGTATTTTTTCTTTTAACTCTTTAAACTTTTTAAGAACATCGTCTTGAGTAATATTCTCTTTTCCTTCAGCTTCAATTTCTTTTAAAGGATCAATAATAACGCCCATATCTTGCAATATTTTTATGGCGTTGTTCATGTACGCTGTTGCGTTTCTTAAAAGTTGTAGTTGTAATCCAGAAATACCAAACTCTTGCAGTTGTTGTAAGTTAAATAAAACCTGCTCAAGTGCATTTGTCTGTAAAGGATCGTTATTTGCAAAGTTAACTAAAGCTTCGCTGTACTGAAGCGCTACAGCTAAATCTGAAATTTCTCGTGCCTCTTTAGTTGTAAAATTTTTGTTGACAAGTACCTTTTCTCCATTTATTATTACGGTTTCAGTTTCAAGACTTCTAATTTTTTGCCTTAACATTTCTGAGTGCGCAACCATATCTTCATTAGTAATGTCCCAGTTTTTAGCAGTGTCTTTATTTGGAATTTTTCCTTGACTTCCCTTCTTCCCTGGAACATAACCTATAGTGTTTTGAGCTATTTTATATATTCTATCTTTAACCTCTTGACTTACCTTAACACCTTTAAGCCTGCCTGATTGAATTTCTGTAAAGGTTTCATTTAAAATATCTAGTATAGATTTATTTAGGTTTTTATTAGCCAATTCTGTAGCTATATCGGTAATTTCAGCAACAACAGCATCATAATTAGTTTCGTCTACTGCATTTATTTTGTCTATTAATTTTATATAGGCAGCTTTACCTAATAAATTTCTAGGCATTACAGTTCTTATGTACAACCTTAAAGATCTTTGAATTCTTTTTAAATTTTTCTCACTAAATTTAGTGTTTCTAATCTGCTTATTTAAAGCGCGAACTCTTGCTCCATTAAAAGTTTTAATTCCTGGAGATAAGTAATCTAACAAATCAACCTCTAAAGCCTGTTGTTTAGATGTCATTCTACTACCTTTTACTCCTAAAGCTTTATATTCAGGTGTATTATACATATACTCAATAGTCTTGTTTACTAATTTATTAAGACTTTCCTGCTTATATTTCTTTTTGTTGTTATTGTCTTCTATTACTTTTTTATGGAATTTATTTATTTTAGCCAATAACTTTACTCCATTCTTAAATCCACCAATTACATTACCAAAGCTTTTTGGAAATGAAGGAAACAATTCAGGATCAATAGCTAATGCTATTTTTATATCTTTAGCATTAAAGCCTCTCTTTTTTAAGTAGTATTTTATTTCTGAATCAGTAAATCCACCCTCTTCTCTACCCAGCATTGCAATTTTAATTGCTTCACTTTCTTTGTCAAGCATTTGCTCTCTACCTTTTCTTTTAGGTTTTTGATCTTCTAATGCTTTTAACTCTCTTAATTTAGGGTTATACATTACAGGAAATCCTTCAGCATTTCTACCTGTAGTAAGAAAGTATCCAGTTGGCGTACCTCTTCGTTTTCCTTCAGTTATATACCTGGTCTCTATTCTAAAGCCATATTCTCTAACTGCTCTTTGTAGTGGCCCAAGATCTGATTTATAACTCATGTACCCTTCTTTTTTCATGCCATAGTCTTCAACTACCTTCATGAATCTTGCTCGGTTAGTTATTCTACTTTCTACTTCTTGAAGTGTTGGAAGTTGCTCTCTACCTTTTCTAGAAGGTTTGGTTATATTCTTTACCGCAGTTCCTACTGCTCCACCATAAGGAGCTATACTTGAAGTTTTTTCAGCGACATTTTTACCTTTTATTTTATCTTTAATTTCTTGAGGCATTATCTCCTCTGCATTTAATTTAATATCAGGAACACCTACTACCTCTCCTAATATATCTGTAGAATATGTAGAGTGGTTAGATTTTTCACCTATACCTGTTGGTTTTAAAACCAACATTATATCATTTTGAACAAAATTATTTTCTCTGTAAAAACCATCTCTTAAAGACTGAAGGTCTACAAAACCTCCTAATGTGTTTACTAATTTATGAAATTTAGTGTTAGGCTTTGTCGATTGCACATTTACCGCTATTAAAAAAGTTTTTCTTTTTGGACTTTTTCTCATTGCAGCCCAGCTATCAAACTCTTGTAAAGTTTCTCTAATAGCCTTAACAGGATTAGTTTCTAATGCTTTCTCTTTAAACGAGTTGTAATCACCCAAGATATCAGTATACTTATCAAATACTTTTTTGTTGAATAGTTTACTGGTTTCTGGAGAGCCACTAATAATAAATATAAAATCAGCTGCACTAATGTTTCTCTCTAATTTTTTATTATCTAACCCACTAGCCCATATTGCTTTTTTCTTTATGTTTTCAGGCTGCAAAGCAAAGCTAGGGCCTGCATCCATGCCATCTCCTAAACCTAATTGATCAGCTACCCAAAACCAAACTTTCTGATCATTACTAATTATATTTTCTATTAAAGATGATAAGTTTATTTTATTTTTAGGAGTAACCAAAGACATATCATAGGAATCTTTGAAGTCAATTTTACTTTCTCTCCCTGCTCTTGGTGGGTTTATTTCGGTAGGATTACCTATAGGGTTAGTTCCTTCGGCTTCAACTTCAGCGGCTAACTCCGATAAAATACTGACATCCTCAATAGCTATTGACTCTCCCTCTCTAATTTTTTTAGAAACAGTGTTGAAAAATTCAAGTACAGCTTCATCAGTTTTGCTTAGTTTACTTTTGAATGGAGATGGTATACCTAACTTTTTAAAGAAACGATCTAAAAGATCAATAATCTTGTTCTTTTTTGGTCTACTTAGTTTACTCCAGTTTTCAGATAAGATACCCATCAATTCAGATGCCGCCTCTTCACTTCTTAACGTTTTGTCTGAATACCTTTTCGAAAATTTCTCTACTTTTTCTAATAACTCAGGATTTGTACCTTTTAATATTCTTTGTAAACTAGATAAAACTTTATCAAAAACAACCTCTGCCTTTGCATCTGTAGATATGAGATGGTTTCCAATAGCATGAGTTACCTCGTGACCAACACTAATCACAGAAGCAGTCTCCATGTTTATGTGTATGGTTTTTGTAGTTGGATCAAAATAACCTCTACCTCTTCTTCCTTTTGTAGCTTTACTAAACAGCTCTGTTGAATCATGCAAAACAAACTTTACACTAGGAAAAGTTTTAATCATTGCTTTGGCAGCTTTTTTTACAGCCTTGATTATTTTAACTGGATCTGTTTTAGATAATCTTAATTCACCCTTAGATCGGTTTAAACTAATTGAAGGCTCAGACTTTGTCTGCTCTGTAGATTGCCCTTCAAAAAACTCGTCAAGGTCATCTTTTGTCTGCTGATCTACCTCTTCATCTTCAGCAACTTCTTCTTCTACTTTAGGCTCTACTTTAGGTTCTGCTTTAGGCTCTGCTTTAGGCTCTGCTTTAGGCTCTGCTTTAGGCTCTGATTCTATTTTACTAATAGCCTTATTAATTAAATCAAGTTTATTTTTTAAATTAAATATTTTATTTGAAACAGCAGTATAATTATCACTATCTTGTTCAGTTAATTTACCCTTATAATTAGGTAGAAATTTCTTACCTAACTCTCTAACTTCTTTTTCACCTTCATTTATAGTAGAAATAATACTATTTTTAAGACCTTTTAATGCTTTTAAAGACAATCCTTTTAATGATTTCTCATAATTTTCTTCTACTTTAGGTTTTGATTTATTTAAACCATCTACAAAGTTTGTAAATTCTTTAAAAGACATATCCATTATATCTTTTACTTTCACAGTAGTACCATCTACCAGCTCTACCTCTGTTTTTCCAAGATTAAAATAATTTTCAGGAAGAGGAGATTTTTCAAATATTTTTAATCTATTTAATATTTTCTTTTGACCTATAAGGTTTGAAATACTCTTTAATCTTTGTTCAATCTTTTTAGTTACAGATAACCCCTTTTCAGGTTTAACCTCTATTTTTTTTCTTTTAGCTTTTTTATCTGCTTTAGCTTTTTCTTTAGCTTCAGCTTTAATTTTTTGAATATTTCTTTTAGAGTTATCTATAGCTTTTTCGTTTTCGCTTATTTTTTTGTCATTCTCTTGTAAAACAGAAGCAGCCTCATATTTATCCTGTAAATCACCTTGTGTTTTACCAGTTATTAAATTTCCGTATATTTTGCTTAGTTTTTTTCCTAATATTTTTAAATCTCTACCTTTTTGCTGAAGCGCTGAAAGGTTTTTTCTTTCTTCAACTTCTTGTTGTTTGTAGTCTATTTTTTCTTCGGTACTTACTTCCTCTTCGGCTGTCTCTTCAATATTGGTTTCGGTTTCTTCTGTACTCTCGTTGGTAGATTGCTCGTTACTGGGTACAGTTTGTCCCACCTCTCCGCCACCTTCGGCAGATTCTTCCTGAACCACTCCCTCTGTGCTTTGCTCTTGTAAGGCATTTTGTTTTGTTTTTATTAGTTCGTCTGTTTTATCTATCTTTTGTTGCTCAGTTGGAGCTTCAATACCATCCTGCTTTAAAGCCTCCATTACCTCTTCTTCTGTAACCTCAACATAGGTTTCAATCCCTTGCTCCTCTAGCTCTCTTTGAGACTGTTGATCTGCCTGGTTTTTTCCAAGCAGAGAAAGATTGTAATCAATTTGCTCAAGTAATTCTTGTTGTTCTTGATACTCTGGAAGATTCTTGTTTGTTTGAGACATTTTAACCTCTAACTGTCTTTTTTGAAAAAACAATTTTATGGCTTTAGCTTTTTGTTCTTCATTTAAATCTGTAGCTATATTTGCATCTGTAGCCGCAGCTTGTAAAGTTCTAAAGTCATTAAGCAAATCCGCACCTTTAGCTCTACTTATAGTTCCTTCAGACATTTGCTGTTCTATCTTGGCTTCATAAGCTTTTATTTCTGACTCGGCATTATTTTTACTTTCTGGATCATTGATGTCGTTTACAAAGATTTTATTAAACAACGTAATCATTTCGTCATTAACCTCAATATTTTTTTGATTAGAGGTAAATGCTGCGGTTATAGAACTTGGCGATCCTAAAACAAAACCACCAACAGCCTCTGCTCCTGCGGCTTTAGCTACTTGAGTCCAGTACTCGTTAGACCAAATTTCAGGATTTTTAAATAAATCTTTCCCTTTAATAGAGTTAAAGTATTCTGTACCACCAATATCACTCATCTCTTGCAAAGCTCCTGTTTCAGCCTCTGCTAACATACCAGGAGTTGCTCTGTTAATAAATTTAGCGACACCAGTTTTACCAACTCTTCTTGTAAACTGATTGTCCATTATATTAACTACTGCTCTTCTAAACATTGCAGGAGTTGCTCCTTTTGGCAATTGATTTAAAGCAGCAGTAGTAATGCCAGTTAATATTTTTGTACCAGAAGTACCCTTTAAAAGCATTCTAAAACCTAAAGTTTCTAAGATAGCAGAAGCGGTAGCTAATGGTAGAACAACAGCTTTTTTTTCATTTTCAGTAACCCACTCAAACTCAGGGTTATTTTCCATTCTTTGGTTTAATTTGTCTGCATGAAGAGCTGCCATAGCTAATAAAGAAGTCTGGCGATATCCATCAGTAGCATAGTTTTTTAAAGATTGAATTAATCTACCTTTAATAGCTTTTAAACTTTTACCTGCTGGCCCTTTAGGTTTTACTAATTTTTTATTTTTTATTGCACCATAAATCATTGGTGCTAAAGCTGGTACAGATTCAAATGCTCCGTAATATCCAGTTGCAATAACACCTTTAGTAACATCCCAATTAGTTGCATTTTCTACTGAGCCTTGATTCATCTGAGCCTCAATTCTTTGGTTACTTACGTTGTCTGCACCAATAGTTTCAACAAGAAGGTTTCTTGAGATTTCTTTTACAGCATTTTTTTTACCCTTTATTTTCTGGTCTCCAACTAAAGCATCAACCTGATCAAAAACATTAGACTCCCCAAAAGATCCTGGAGCTTTTACCCAATCATCTTCCTCTTTACTCCACACTTCAGGACTATTCCATTGAAGTAATGGTTGGCCAATCATACTAGTTGATTCAAAAGGAATTTTCACACCTTTACTAATGTCGTATTTATCAAAATTAAGGTTTTGTAATCTAGGATCATTTTTTACAACTTTATATTCTCCAGTAAACATATTACCTTCTAACTCTCCTGTAGGTTGTGCTGAGGCCAATGTTACTATCTGAGATTTAGTATCTTGAGCATCGCTATCTTTTAAGGTTGCTGTCCATTTCTCAAACCCTTCTTTAGATTCTTTTGCTGATTCTGGAACTTCTAATCCTTTATACCCTTCGTAAACCCTTATAAATTCATCTCTATACTCCTCTTCAGTATAACCATAATCATTGCCATACGCTGCTTGTGCTGCCTCGTAATATATATCTAGTCCTGATCCAATACCTGTAGATATTATACCGCTTGTACCCTTTAAAAACTGGTTGTATGCGCCACCAATAGCAGTAGTGACTACGTCACCTTGCTTCTCTTTCATTAAGACATAGTTACCAGTAGTTAAGTCTAACTGACCTGCTGTTTCCTGGAACTGTTCGTATTGATCTTTTAATACATTCTCTTGATTTCTAAGATAATTTTTCTCCATAATTTGCAGATCATACTCTTGTTGAGTAAATGTGCCTGGAGAGTTTCTCATTCTTGTTAGTTCAGCTTCATTTATTTTTTTTCTTTCAAAATAATCAGTAGCATTTTTTGTAAGCTGTTTGTTTTGTTCTGTAAAAACATCTATGTCAAAATTCATCGCCTCTACCGAAAAATACTTTTTAGTAATTTCTTCGTCTCTTTTCTCTTGATCAGCATTATTTCTTATAAAGTCTCTAAGTTTTCTAGACTCTTCAGAGTTGTCTTGAAATGATGAAAATAATTTTCCTCCAGAATCAATACCAAATGTTTCTTTAGTAACTCCATCGGGAGCAGTTACTGTAACATTATCCAAAATCCCACTTTCCTCAAATTTTAAACCATACTCTTCAAATGGAAAATGATAGTCTAACAATTCAACAACAGGCCCTTCGTCTCTTTTAAACAAATCATCATTTACAAAAGCTAAAGATCGCTCTAAAGGAGTTGCGTTTTTATCAATAATAATGTTTTCCTTAAACATACTGCTTTCATCTTCTCTTGCATCATACTCAACACCTTCTGTAACAGTTTCAGAGGTTTCTTCTTTAATTAAATCAGAATTCATAGCCTCTTTATCTACTTTTGGAAAAGCACCAAAACTTGCTTGAATGTCAGAATTATCAGAAAATGAATTATTCTCTACAACTTCAGGAGCTTCAATAACTTGCTGTTCTTGAGGCATTGTATTTCCCCAGATACTTTGAAAAGACTCTAAAGATGTTTCTGGAGAAATTAATTTTCTTTTTCTTGATACCTCCAATATAGAAGCTTGTTGATCTGGAGTAATATTTCTAAATCTTTCTAAAGAAATTGCCTCAGAAATCATTCCTTCTTTTAAATATAACTGGTATAACTTTTCTACTTTATCCATTATTTTTGTTCGGTATCTGATACAATTTCGTAACTAAATTCTGTTTTTCTTTTTGTAAGGTCTGCAATTCTCTTGTCAAATTCTGTTATTGTTGTTCCTCCATACGAACTAGAAGACTCTGCTATGTATTTTTTTCCATCTTCGTCAACAATAATAAAACCAATATGATCAATACCATCCCCATCAACATTCATAAGTATTAGGTTACCATCTTTAGCTGATTCTATCGGAATATTTCTTTGTTTCGCTAACTCCTTAAACTTTTTGGCATTAGTGTAATTAAGATCGAGTTCACCTCCTTGTGCATTTCTAATAGTACATATTGCTCCAGAACAATCGATACTATCTACACTTGTTTGCACATTTTTTTCATCTTTCATAGTCCAATTACCTGTTCCTTTAGCTCCTAGAAAATATGTTTTATCTTTAATTAATTTAGTAAAAATATCAGCAGTAGGACTTCCGTTTATAAAGCCTTCATAATTTTTTAAAGCAGGTATACTATCGTTCGCTGGTTTTGTTAACGGAATTTCTTGTTCTTGCACCTCCTGTCTTTCTATTACTTCAGGGACTACATCTTCTATAACTGCTAAATCATCACCTTCAAGAGCATTTATTGGTTGAACAGTAGTAGGTTGAGTATCAATAATATCATCAATAACTAGAGTTGTAGGTGTAGCATCCGCCACTTCTGCTGGCGTAGGCGATCCACCTTTTCTAGAACCCCTAACTGTATTATACCTCAATGTAACATCTTGAGCTATCTGGTTTGTTATAGCATCAAGTTTTACAAATGTTTCTTCTTGACCTAAAGTTATGTTGGTAACCCCAGTAATATCTATATCTTTGCCTCCATAATTTACTTTTATCTTACCATCATCTGTAAGAGTCATGTCTACCTTTCCCTTTAATTTTCTAGGAAGATAACCGTTTAGTGTTGCCTGCATAGGGCCTTGTAGAGCTTTTGCTCTATCCGCTTTGCCACTAAAACTTGGGCCATAAATTGTGTTTGTAGTTAAATTATCATCATCTTTATCCATAACAGAATTATATTTTTGTTTTATATAATCTGCACCTGTTGTGTCATTCATCTTAGCTCCTACACTTTTTTGAATGTTATCACCTACATTTTTAACCTTTAAAGGTTCTACTGAAGCGTATTGTACTGCATCTTCGCCAACGTATACCTGTGGTATATCACCGCTTTCCATTACTTCTTTTAACTCTGCTTGAGTAATCTGGTCAATTTCTCCACTTTCAATAGCATCTGTTATTTGTGCTGGTGTTGGATTAGCAACTCCGCTGTCTATTAAATATTCTGTTGCTTTTTTTATCTCTAACATAGACTCAACCTCTGCTGGTGTTTTATCCCTTACATTTGAACCAAACGTAAATCCACCTTTTTTAGCAGTTGCTAAATCATTAACAAAAGATTTTCCATTAGGAGAAATTAATTGGTATACTTCCTTTGCTATTTCTTCCGTAGTTCTAAAACTGTTATCTGGGTTTTTTCTTTTAATTGGAGTAGATTTTCTGCCACTTTGATATTCTATTATAATCTCATCTCCTTGTCTTGTAATAGAATCAATAAAACCATCCTTTGATCTAATCCCAGCTTCCCGTAGCCTTTGGTTAACCCCAACAATCCCTTGAGATCCAGCCGACATAAAATCTCCAAGGTTACCAGCCGCAATGTTAGCGGCTATATCTAAGTCTACTATAACTGCTTCGTTTTTTATTCTTAATGCAGCCTGTGTGGCTGATTCGGATTGAGGCCCTGTTCCTGAAGTCTGAGTAAATTTACTATCTATCTGAGACTCAATCATCTCTCTAACTATTTCTTTTGCTTTCTTTATTTGACCAGGTTGATAATCAGGAGTTAAAGTTCCGTTTTCATTTTTATAAGGTATCCATTTATCATCTGCTAATCCTGGAAAACGGCTTTTAAATTCCGCCAGGGTTTTAGCTGCGCCATAACCATTATCATATAAAATTTGACCAGCAGTTGTATTATTAACCACAGAGTCAACAGAAGATTCTAACCATTCATTATAACCTAAACCAGAAGTTCCAACTTTTCCAATTTGTCTAAAATCTTCAAGACTTTTAACACTTCCTCCAGAACCATCTTTTTTGTATGATTCTTGAAACGCTGTTATAACAGTAGCTACATTATCTGTAATTCCTGTAACAGCTTTACGAGCATCGTATTTATTTTGACGATACTTCATACTTGCAAAAACCTGTGATGGTGGTATATAATCACTTGCATCTGTTGGTAATATCTTTTTATTAGGATCGTTTGGATCCGCTTCTAACTTTGCATAAGATAAGTTTCCAGTAAATGGATTCGTTACTAATTCATGGTCTGAAAAATTACCTAAAGGCTGAACATCTTGAGCGTTTCCAATTTCTAAATAACCACTTGTTCCTTCTGTCATTCTTGTGTTAGTCTCACCCTGCCATTTATCCCATTCTGTTACAACTTTGTTTACATTTGCATAACCAGCTTTCAACCTACCTTCAAATCTTTGATAATCTCTGACAGAAATCTGTCCATTTTTCATCAGTTCGTTTTGTTTAACTAACGCATCAACAGAAGCCTGAGAAGCTGCTGTTATTTTTTCTCCAGCAGTTTTAGTTTGCATTGCCTCTACCTCTTGAAGTAAAGACATTGATTTATCAAACCCATCTTCTAAATCTTCTTTTCTTTTTTTTCTATCATCTCGAACATCAGTAAAGGATTTAGTAATATCTGCTGCTGCGTTTGCCCAGTTAAATTGTGTGCTATCTACGTCTCTTTGAGCATAAACAGAATATTTATTTGCTCCTTGTGGTACTGATTTATCTTCTATTGCCATGTTGTGTGATTAGTGTTGTAATTTAATAAGTGCCTTTCTTCCCTGGAGTGTTATAAAGAAATGGATATTTTTGTCTTTTTTCGTATTCAGAAAGTGCATCGAAACCTGTTTTTGTTCCTCCACTAAAAGTACTTGAATCAGACTTTGAAACTCCATCTAATTTTTGAGTTGTTTTTGGATCTATTTTCTTCCCTGGAAACAAAGGAGCTAAAGAAGCACCTGATGTTATTATCTGTCCTGTAGCTGCTACTATATTGTTAGTTGCCTGTGTAGCAGCTTCTTCTGCATCTCTAGCCATCAGGTTTTGATCAACTGCTTGAGCTACTTTAAAATCTTTTAAATCTGAATTTATATTTTGTTTTTCTTCAGCTTTCATTAATTCATTTTCATATATAAGTGATGCTTTATCTTCACGAGCTTCTTGAGCTGTTAAGTTATTTTGACCAGCTACAGATCCTGCTCCAGCAGCTAAAGATCTAGCATCTCCATCTTGAAGCGTATCTATAATTTGTTTTGAATTTTGTAAGTTTTGCTCTGCTTCTGATTCAAACGCATCTAAAGGAACCTGAACTCCTGCTAACATTTCTTTCTCAGCAAGTATCTCAGCCTCACCTATTAATTTGTCCGATGCTTCCATTCCTTCTTTAGCTTTCCTTTCAGCTTTAGCTTTTTGTTCAAAAGATTGGTATATTGAGAAACCTGCACTGGCTACTCCTACTACTGCTGATGTTACTACTGCCATGTTATTGTATTTTTTTCATTAATTCGTATGATGGTGTGCGGTCAACATGCCATCCTAATTTTTCAAAAGTGTCAATTAGATTATTATGTTTACCTATAAATAAAACATATTTAAATCCTTTTTCTATTGCTATTTTTTCCGCACTACTAATTAAAAGCTCTAAAGCTTCTTGTCTATCAGATAACCTATATTCGGGATCTGATATAATCCATTCTAACCAAACTCCTTTAGAATTAGTTTCATATATAAATCCTGCAAAAACAGGAATACCACCTTTTTCAATCATTAAACCACCTAAACCATTGTCAGGTAATGCATCTCTTGCTGGTTGCACCCACTTAGGCCACTCATTCCACCATGTTGGTAAAACTTCCCAATCTTTTTCTTCTAACTTTCGTACAGATAATTTCATATAACAAATATAGATAAATTCTAAGGATTACTTTGCATCACACTAGAGCCTACAGAAAACAGTTCTACAGGATCTGTTGAATCATTTTCTAATTTAAATTGCATAAAATAACCTCTTGCTCCATGAGACTCTGCAACTGAATTTTTACTGTAAAGTATAAACTGTCCAACAATAACTGGCAACACATTTGAATCTTCAATTGTAATACTGTTAGTTGTTACGCCTGTTACTTCTCCTATTATAGCTGGATCAGCTGTAGCTACGCCTCCTGCTGTGGTAACAGCATAAACAGAATCTCCAATACTAATAATTGAACCAACCGCATTGTTAAAATTAATTGTTGTAAACCCAACCGCTGGAGTTGAAATACTATCAGCTACTCCAATTCCGTTAACGGAACGAGATTTGTAATTTAAAGTTCCAGCATTGTTTCTTAAAAAACTAAACCACTCTCCTTCTTTCTGAACAAAATATGTTGAAAGCATTGATCCTGGACTACCATCTGTTAAATCAGTATTTAACTCAACACATCTCCAAGCTGCCTGACTGGTATCAGCCACAGTAGTTGTAGACTCATATGACATTGTTTTAAAAAGCTTTATACTTAAAGTAGGCTCTACATTGAAAACGCTAGTTATAGTGGATTTATATTGAACTCCATAGTAATTATTTCTAGTTTCATTTGTGTTATGTCTCCATAAATTACCTCTTTTAAAACTATAAAAATAATTATTCATTCCTATCATATAGTCTGGAATAAAAGAATAGAAAGATGGCCACCCACCTTCTTGAGAAAGTACTCCTGCCGCATCTGGATTATAAGATAATGTATAACTTGCTATTGGTACTGGTACTGCCATATTGTTTATTTTTTAAGTACAATTTCCTGTTTCTATTACAACACCATATTTTACCTTAATATAAGTGGTATTATCTATAATGTAATATAAATCTGTATTAGTGTCATTTAAATAAGCTGATCCTGTATTAGTTGTAAAAACCCAATTTCCAACTTCTGGAGTTGAATTTGTTTTAGGACTTATTGTGTTTCCACCCACCCATTGAGCATTTTGAACAAAATAATATGTTGCTACATTTGCAGCACAAGTTGTATTTGCTTGACTTGCAGATCCTTGAAAACTATCTAAAAGCACAGGACAATCTAAATTATAACTAAAAGCAGTGCCACAAATGGGAGCAAATATTTGTAAATCTAAAACAGATGGTGATGCTGATGTTTTAGGTATAACCATAGTATAAACATATGATGTTGAAGCAGTACCTACTTGAGTAGGAACTACTGTTTTAATTTGACTTGTTCCTTGATCAACATAAGTTCCATTAATTAAAGTAAAATCTCTAAGTTGTTGACTAGTCACACAATTAGTACCAGGCACTACGTTATAAGGAGAATTATTTACTAAGTTTGTGTTATTCTTTCCTATATATGTCGGAAGTTCAGTTCCTTGATTATTAAACCCTGCATATGGAATATTTGAACCTCCATTTTCGGTAATTGTACTACCATTATTGTTTAAACAAGTTAGTCTGTTGTATGTATTAGAATTATAAGTAGCTAATATTCCATCAGGTATCACAGAATACGCATATATATAAACAACAATAGCGCCAATATCGGCTCCTAAACCAAATTGAGAGAAAAAGAGACCATTATTACTAACTGAAGCATTTACCCCTACACCACAAGGATCGACACAAGAGCTACACGAAACTGCATTTAATAAAACACCATTTAATTGTCTTCTTGATATTGCGCCTTGAGCATAATAACCATCAGGAGCTAAATTAGTTAGCGCTGAATCTGTGTATAAAGATGTTGCTTGCGCAAAATTTACGCCATCAAAACAATATGTTCCTATTGTTGCCATAATATTATATTTAACTGCAATTTACTACTTCTGTTACTATTCCGTTACTTGTTACTCGTATATATTTATTACCTTGTGTTTTATAATATCCAGCTAAAAGAGGAACAGCTGAACTACTGCTGCAAATTGCTGATGAATAAACAAAATCTCCCACAACAGGTGTTCCGCCAGCACCAGTATGATAATAGATATTTGACAATGGTTGATTACATATTATAGATGCATCTTGCTGAATACTACTACAAGGAAACGCTTTGCATGGAATAGAACATTCACAACAAGCCTCTGTAAAATCTGTAGCATCATAACAAAATTGTTGACACGATGTTGTCCTGTAATCATATATTAAATATAAATACTGATTTGATAATGGTATAGATAAACTTGCAACTTCTGATTGATATAAACCGCTTGAAGGATTTGTGACACTAGAATTTGGTATTGTAGTTGCGCCTAATAATAATGAACTAATTCCACTTACGGTATTAGAATATAAAGTGTTACTTGATAAATATTTAAAATTATCATTTGGGAATCCCCAATCATAGTTATCAAAATTTATTTTATTAGATCTTATAGTTAAATCTACTCCATCAAAAGGGAAAACACCTAAACCTCTAACACCTTGTTGAACGTCAAAAGTAGAAGCTACTAACGAAGAATTTCCAAACTCACATAAATCACTATCAACAGGACTTATATTTGTTGAATTTTCCCAAAAATATTCTGCATGAATAAATTTATTAGAATCTACAGATGAATTAAGAACAACTTTAACAACAGTGATTGGAACACCTACAACACAATTATAATTTATAACAAAATCTGCTGGACTTCCTATCGCTTGAATGGTAATTGTAGCATCATTAGGAGTGTTTAAAGTTTTATCCCAATTATAAACACCTGAACCAGATAAATTTCCACTTGTAACAGAAACTCCGTTCCAAAGAACAGTTATAACTATATCTCCAGATGTTACATTATAATTTATAGGAGCTGTTCCTATTAAATTTCCATAATTTATAACTGTAGAGATTTCCTCTCCAGCAGGTAAACCATTTCTAGTTACTTGAGTACCACATGGTAACACTTCTGGAGGTATTGGGATAGGAGTTTGATTTAATGATAAAACATATTCATTCATATAAGGATCAAAAGCTCCTAGTTTTTGAGTAGTTAAGTTTAAATAAAACTCTTCTCTAAACCAAGACCTCATTCCTAATTCAGAAATAACTCTAAGAGCATCTCCACCTCCACCTTGAGATTCGCCTAATAAATTTAATACTGCACCTCTTTTAGAATCCGTAAAAAATACGCTTGGCCCATAAGCAATAAAACTTTCTGGATTAAAACTAATTCCATACTCCTCTAAACGAGATATTTGTGTGCCTAAAACTTCTGGAACAGATGTTATTACACCTCCACCTGTTGAATCAGATAATAAATTTTTACTTGTTAAAACATATGATATTCTATCTTCTTGTAAAACAAGTATATCTGTTTTTCTTGAATGCAATAATTGAATAGGCCCATAAGAAGTTTCTAAATCTTTAAAATTAACTAAACCTAAATTAAATTCATTTAAGTTGTTTGATCCAGAATTACTACTGTAAACCCCACTGTATGTTAACCCCTCAAACCTGTCAGCTTCTTTATAATCTTGATTAGAAACTGCTAAGACTCTTTGTCCTAACTGAAAAGATTTTCCAGCTAATTGGTCTTTTATTTTAAAACTTTCTAAACCATTACCAAAAGTATAAACATCGGCAAAATCTAAATTAACAATAGCATCTTGACTGCTTGTTTGATTTTGATCACCTTGTTCAATTAACCCTCCAGATAAGTGGAATCCGTTTGAGTCAATATCAAACATTTCACTAGCATCATAATAAAAATTTGGATCTGCATCTAATGGTTCAGATTCAAAAATCAATAAAGTGTTAGCTCTAAACACAATAATATCAGCTTCAATAGATGATTGTCTATCAGAAGCAAAAGCTCTGTTAGCTCCAGGTATACCACTATTCACTCCAAAATATAATGGAGATGTTTCATTTCCTGGAATAGCTTGACAAAAAGCAAGTTTAACTTTAAATCTTTCACAAGGAACATTATTAGCGTATGCAAATTCATTAAAAGTTGTTGGAACAGAAGGCGTATAATAAGTTGAATCATAACTTGCAACTATATCATCTGAAGAAAATCCATTTACATTTCCAGGCTGAGCTAATGCAACATTTATATTATCACCATCATACCATTTCTTTAAATCAGAATATTCTTTAGTTGCTACAAATTCTTGCTCCCACACCCATTGATAATGAGGCGCTCCACCTGGCGCTCCAGTTTCACTTCTGTTAGCTCTAAATTTTAATTTAATAACAGAACCTCCTGGGATAGTATAATTTAGTGTCGTTCCAGTGTCTGGATCTGTTATAAAACAAGGATACCCTATGTTCCTCTGTGTATCAGAACAACCTTGTGTTGATGATGAAGCATATTGATTACCAAGTTCAACAACTGCATCATCAGTTAAAACAACATTAAAATTTTGATTTTTAATTTGCATATAAAGTCCAGATAATTGACTTTCTTCCTCAGCAGTTTCACCAGCAAGTCGTAAAAAGTTTGAAGATTCTGGTGTTACATCTAAAACTTCACACTTTTCTAATCTTGTTAATGCTCCTGAAACATCTCTTTTTACAATTAAAGTTTGACCTTTTGAAACTTTACTTGCGTTATCTCCTTCTAATTTAAAAAAGATCATGTTGTCAGAAGGTCTAATATAAAAGAAATTAGAGAATATAGTTTCGTAATCTGCTAAACTTGGCTTTACTACAAATTTATATTTTGTTGCCCAGTAAGGAGCTACACTATTTATTTGAACTTGTATAGTGTTTTTATTAACAGAATCAGCAGGCTCTATATATATGGTATTATATTCTGAAACTAAAACAGTAGAAGCTCTAGCATAATCATCCATATAAACAATACCTGTTTCGTAATCTCTATTACTATGCAAACTACTTGTGTCTGCATCAACAGTATAACTTGTTTCAGAACTTACAAATCTAAAATACTCATAAATATTTGTTGTTATTGGGTTCAGTGGATCTGTAGCATCTATATTTTGAAAGTTCATTGCAATAATTTGCAAATCGAAACTATTGTCCCCTGGTACTGCTGTAATAGTAACTCCTTGTTGTGTTGTGGAATCATTTATACTACTATTGGTTTTTGTAAAAACACAAGAAACAGCAGGAGATAATAAAGCGTTATTAAATAAATCAGTTAAAGAGTTTCCATTTTGAGCATCAAGTATAGGTAAAAATCTTCCATCAGCTAAAGTTCCTGTTCCAAATGCATCTTGAAATTGACTAGAAACAAATAAATCATAAGGACTAGAATAATCTTGTTCTAATGTAATACTTATATCTAAATTAAAATCTGCATTTTTAAATTCAACATTATCATCAAAACAAGTTGTACTTGAAGTTCCGTTAAGACTGTCGTGAGTAAAATTAAAAGAAAAATTTATTATTGATCCTGTTTTTAGTTTGTCAGCTATCTCAGAAATATCAACATTTATTTTAGAATTTTCTACCGCTGTTGACTGAGAAGGGTTAATAGTATAATTAACTCCATTTTCAGGAATACCTTGTTCTAGACTTAAAAAAGAAAGATCTTCTCTAAGATAAGAAGTAGAATAATTTAAAGAAATATTAGTTCCTAAATTACTATTTCTTTTAAAGTCATACCCATCTATAAAATTTCCATAAAATAAACGATTACCCATTATTGTTTGCGCTTTTGCAAAACGAGGTACGTTATCATATTGTCTTAATAATTCATCAGATCCTAAAGTAGTATATATTTTACTATTTGTAAATGAATATGTTTTATTCGTGTTGTCTGCCCAACCAAAATCTTCTTTTTTAAATCTTTCAATTACATAAATAATATTAGAAGAAGTATCTTTATATAATAAATCTATTTCTTTAACTAACTCATTACCAGTACTAAATGTTATAATCGCACCGTTATAGCGATTTGTCATTCCAACATTGTTGTAATTTCTAGTGTCAAATTGAAAATCATTAGTGTTAAATGCAGGTTTTGTAAATAAAGATGTAGCGCTGTACTGATTGTCTATATACCTGTATCTATAAGCAAAACAAATAAATCTTTCTTCCATATAATTCTCATTACCTGGAAGGGTTACTAATTGAACCTGTGGAACTGATAAAGGAATGTGATTTCCAACACTATCTTCAAACCCTGGAGGTTTTACAACAACACTTATAAATTCTTCAGTAAACTGATCTACATTTGCTATAGGATCAGGATAATTTCTTTTAACATTTATTACTCGTGGCGGATTATAATCATCTGTAAAAAACAACAACTCTCCATCTACTAAATCTATTCCTGTAATTAAATATAATTCATTAAAATTTAAAACAGATGTTGAAATCACATGATATTGAAGAGTCTGTTGGCTAGTATTATAAGAAACTATTAAACTAACCTTTCCTTCAGGAGCAACTTGATTAGTCTTGTCATGAATAAACCAATAAATAGTTTCTCTCATGCCATCTTCATAAGCACCTATACATTTTGCGCCTACAGATAAAGCTTGACCACCATATTCAATAGAAGCAAGAAGTTCATTCCCTTTTGAATTTTCAACAGCACCTATTTCAGTAGCTTCTGTAGATCCTAATCTAATATTTAAAGCATCAATGTATTGTCCTTTTGGAAGAATTCTTTCATCCACAGACTTGTTCATTTTGCCTAATATAAAGTTTGTTGTAGTTATTGGCATATTATTTTAACCATTTATCCTTACCTCTCATATTCATTAAGAGTCTTCCAGGGTGAATATTACTTAATCTAATTTTAGCATTTCTCAATAAAGATGACTTATCTTTTCTTGCTCTAGACACAACGTATTCTTGTACACCAAGCCTTCCGTTTAATATAGAATATTTAATGTAAGCATAAATATACTCTTCAAACAATTTATTAACTTGAACATTTCCATCTACTCCGTTTTCCATACCATCAGATACATACTCTAAAACAACAGAAGCTGCGTTAGAAATATTACTAAAATTAATTACTCCTGATTGTTTATCAATTGTAAATGTAGGATTTGAGTTAGCTGTTTCTGTATTTAAACCAAAACGACTACCAACAGCATAATCAAAATACCACCTACCATCATAGCAATAGCCTTCAGCACCGTTATAAGCGTTTCCTTCATTTAGGTAAATACTTTTTCCTCCACGCATCATTCGCTCTAAATCAACTTCTGATTGTTGAGGTCGTAATACATTTCCATCTTGATCAAATAAAATATTAGAATCATGATCTTGAAGATAAGCTCCAGACCAATTAGTTTGAATATTTTCTGTCAATGGCATTAATACTCCGTTTTTGTGAACAGAAACTCTCACCCAATTAACATAGTCTTGAGGAAGTATAAACCTTAAATCCAATGTAACATCTAATTGAAGGATTTTTATTTCCTTCATTGCATCATAATTTAATTCTTGAATCCCTCTTTTGGCATGAAATAAAATTTGATACCTTTCAATATTGTTTATTAAAGCATGGTTTCCTTGATACATTAACATAAAATTATTAACTATATCAAACAGAGAAACGTACTGATATGATCCCCAGTTTTCATCGCTAGGATTATTTCCTGAATTTTGATAATATGCGTAATCATTTATATATCCCATCTATGCTTGTGTTTGTTGTTCGTTTGCTAATGCCTCTGTTCCAAATGCATATACATCGGCTTCTCTAATTTCTAAACCTACATATTTACATATTTTAGCTATTAAAGCAGGTTCGTCTGACAATGGTAGTTCAAAATCTTGGTAATCAGCTTGACTGGCATCAAACACAGGCTCTCCTAAAGTTATTGAAACATAAGTCCATTTTGGAGTATAAGGGTATCTAATATACTGAGAAAAAACTCTACCCATATTATTTATGCTATCTGGAAAAGCGGTCAATATTAAACCTTCTTCTAAATAAGCAGGGTAACCTATTGATGGAGCTGTAAGTGTAGAATTATTTAACATAGTTATTTTACTATGAGTAACCTTTTCTGCTTCTTGAATTCCACTTGAATTATAAATATTATAAGAAATAAGAAGTGCATCCCATACAACAGTGCTGTTGATGCTGTCAGTTGTAACTAATTTGTTTTCACTTTGAACTTGTGTAACAGTAACGTATTGAGTTATGCCGTTTTTTACTAAAGATACTGTACTACCTACTTTTACACCGCTTGTTATAAACGTAGCGTTAGCATCTATTATCGCATTATTACCACCTGAAGTACCTGTAGTTTTCCCTGAAGCTAATAATGTAGTGTAAACTAAAACTTTATTCATTAAATAATAATCACTACCAGTAGTTGCTTGTGAAGGCAAATAATAGACATTACTTAAAGTTGGAGGAGTCGTACTTAAAGACAAAGGTCTTGTTACAGAAAAATAATCAATTACCTCAATTAATCCTTTTGTAATATCTGCATATCCAGTACCTGACATACGCTGATTCTCTTTAGTAAGCTGAGCGTTGTATTGATAAAAGTAATCTTCAAATATATCCATTTGAGATTGTTGTGCATACAAATTAAAATCTTGCGGAGAAATATATCCATAGTTATTTTTATTAGCTATCGCTAATACCGTATTTCTTACATCATTTATTGGCATAATTAATTCTTTTCACAAAGATAGCAAAAAAAAAAGAGGCTCTATTTTTTTTAGAACCTCTCTTTAATAGTTTAACTAAATGCGTTATGCATTAACTATACTTGTTACTGCTTTTGGAAGTGACACTTCAAAATAAGGCTTCTGCCAAGATGTAGCTAAAGCTACTTCCATATTGTTTAATATAGAGTCGTAAACATCGTGAGCTACTTGAGCATCTGTTGTTACCGTTGTAGTAGTTCCATCAACATAGTCGATTGTAACTGCCACTGCTGTTGCTGTTGCTGTAGCAACTGCTTTTACTCCATCAAGACTAATCAATTGACCAGTAATAGGAGCATTCGTAATTTTAAGAAATTTTACCATTTTATAAAAAGTTTTTAATGGGTTAATAAAAAACAAAGATAAGGTTTTATTTTATTTTATTTTTAAGAAGCTTATAAACTTCTAATCCCTCATCACTTTGCATAAAAGATCCTACAATAAAATGAGGATCCTCTCCAAAGGGAACAGTCATCATTTTCTTTTTATTATTAGGAAGATTATAGTAAACATCTTTACCGTTATTTCTAAAAGTTAAAAGTGTAGCATTAAAGAACTGATGAACATCATCCATAAGTTCTAGCATAGGATCATTAATTGTGTCTAAGAAATCTTCTGGGTTATGTTTAGCATACACAAGTAAATCTCTTTTAAGTTCAGGAGATGTCATGTTTTCAACTCCATTACCCATTAATACACGACAAACTTGAGTTAGTTTTTTAATGTCTGCTGTAATTTTTTTAGCTTCTATTTGAGCTTCAATTTCCATTTCAACAACTTCTAGTTCCGCACTAGCATCTCGCTCTTTATTTATTTCTTGAAACACATTACCATTACTAGGATGTAAATGAAGAAATTTTTGTAACACTTGATTTTCTTTAGGAACCGTTAACATTCCATCTTCAAAAACAATAGGTTCTAAAATAGCATTACCATCTTGCTCATCTTCAAAAGGAGATTTTTGATTTCTTGAATAACGTAAAGGTCTGTTAGTACCTTCTTTTTCGTCAAAATATAATAAAGGAGATCTTGTTGAATGTCTAGAGGATAACATATAAGACAAAGGCGCTTTGTTTCCTGTTAGACGATAGGCTTTCGCCTTAAATTCTGGTTTCTTTTTATTCATAATAATATAATTTGATTTGATTTATATAAAAAAAAAAGAGGGTTACTAAGGGAACATTTGCCTGCATACCGTTCACCCTCTTTTAATAATAACTACTTACGCTTTTTGGAATAAGAAGAAGTTGTTTGCACCTAAAGTACATACAGCTCTTTCAGACAAGAAGTTTACCTCCATTGCATCCAAGTCAGAAGTTTTTGCTCCACCAGCAGAACCAGTGATCCAAGACTTATAACGTCTGTCTTCAGTTTCTGAAGCTCTATATCTAACGTGTAAGAATGGTCTCTTAGCGTTTTTACCTAAGATTTGATCATAAACAGTTGTAGATCCAGCTGGAACTAAAAGTCCGTTTACTGCACCTGCGTTTATACCACCTCTCATAGTAGGATCGTTTAAGTATTTCCAGTCAGACTTGTAAAAATCGTAACCTCTACGGAATCCTGTGAAACCTAAATTTAGAGCCATGTCCTTGTCATTGTCAAATAAACCATATGAAGTACCACCAGCTCCGTAAGAGTTTTGTGCTGCTAACATATCGTCAATGTCAAATGAAAATTGTCTGTCTACAAAAATAACGTTTTCTTCAATAGATCCTTGCTTATCAAGTCTTTGAATGATGTTATCAAATTGAGCTAGAGTTGTTGGATTTCCACCGCCAAAAACATTACCTCTGTTTCCAACTACATAGAAAATACCTTCTGATCCAGAAGAATCAGCTGCACTTAATCCTGCACCTACACCTTGAAGATAATCTCCTGCTCCAGAACCTGCTGCTGCTGGTACTGCTTCAATCATTGCTGTCTCTAAATAATCTTCAAAACGAAGTCTTGTATCATGCTCAGATTTCATATACCATAAGTATCCGCTTGCGCCATTTTCAGATGTAACTTCTACCCATCCAATTTGAGCCATATCAGAACCAGAAACAGCATATTTGTCTTTGATTATAATTGGCTTGTTTTGAAAAAAGTAATCGTCAGATTCTAAAGAACCTTGCATTCCTTCTACACCTTTAGCAAATTCAGAACCGTAGATAAAGATATCACAAGAAACACCAGCAGCCATAGTCTGACCACCTGCTTCGTAATATGCAATTGTTACTTGATTTGGATTAGCAGCCGTAGGAGCTACTGTAATAATCCCTTTATTCTGTAAAGCAGAACCAACTGTATTGTCAGAAATCATAACTGTTTGACCTGCTCTAAAAGCTGCCTGGTTAGATGTTCCGCCTAATGCTGGGTTAAAGTTTTGGATGTTGTTAGGAATAGTCCAAACAGCATTGTCAACTCCAGCGGCTCCTGCTGAAGTTACTGCCTGGTACTTTGTGTGTAGTCTTCCTTGTTCTGCCCATTTAATAAGGTCAGAGTTAGAAGGCATTTCAGCGCCTACCATTCTCAAGAATGATGCTACTGATCGGTTTCCATAACGTTCGAATTCTTTCTCATAAACATCTGGAAGATATTGATTCAAGAAATCAAAGTTATTTATATAATTTGTTGATAAAGGAGTTTGTTGCGCACTTGGCTGCAAGTCAAATCCTGGTGTTGCATTTACTGCCATAATTTAAAAATTTATTGTTTTTTAATACTTCTAATTTTGAGTCCCTTTCCATTATCGTTACTTCTGCTAACAGGTCTAATTGTTATTCCATTTTTAGAAACTGATTGTGATTGCTGTCTTACATCCATATTTATGTTCTTAGATTTTCTAGAAACATTATCTATAGTTGCAGCCACACCTTGTTCGTAAAAATGTTTAGCAAACTTATCAGGATTCATAGCCACCGCTAGTGCTTTATGATATCCCTCAGCATCGGATATTAAACCATCATCTCCCATAAATTGGCCAATAAAATTATTGACATCTGCTTGACGATTTTTTAATTCTTGTGCATCTCCTGGTTTAAAAGAAATATTTTTATCACCAACTGAAA
>Ga0222716_10000752_pt1 | contig 27945 bp, 43 predicted proteins | sample C33_13DmetaG_FD_165044 | JGI IMG/M metagenome (GOLD analysis project Ga0222716, IMG submission 165044) | Estuarine water microbial communities from San Francisco Bay, California, United States - C33_13D | ecosystem: Environmental > Aquatic > Marine > Unclassified | place: USA: California... | reverse complement strand
CGGCTAGTGGCCCGACCTGTAGCAAGTTCAGTCAAGCGCTCTGCATCTTCACAGCGCTCAACCTGCTGAACAATCTTGTCGTTATAAAACTCACTAGGAATGCTATTGCAAGCTTCGAGAAGTCTTGCGTAATCACCAGCAGGAACCGTGGCGATGTTATATCCCAAGTGATACGCGACTCTACTGAAATTAAAATCGTCTAACGCGTATCCAAATACCTGAGCAGGATTGCGAGACAGCTGATTAACAGCTGCATAAACTATTTCACGTTTACTGGCATCAGTAGAAGTAGCGTTAAAAGTTACACCTTGCTGAGCAAGATAACTTTGAATTTGCTCAAGTTCGTTTTGAGATAATTGCGCCACGACTACTGCTTCTTACTTTTACTTATTCTACGTACACAGAGCCAGTAGCAAACACTTCGATCCAATCAACTCGTTTTATAGTTTCGAGTTGTTCGAGCTTGGTGAAGCGTTCACCTGGTAAAGATTGACGAAGTTCTACGATTTCTTTTGCAGTTTTAAGACCTACGCCCGGTAAACACTGCGATAAACCTTCGGGAGTCAACGTATTAAGGTTGATTCTTGTGTCAACAGGAGGTAGAGGCTTAACAACTGACGGTTTGTCGTCTGATTTTTTAGCAGTTCGGCGTCCGCGACGTGTTTGCAGTTGATTTCCCTTAGGTTCTTCAACGTTTTCTTCTACGAGAGCGTCAACCTGGTCTTTATGGGCGATAAACACCTTACCGGTTGTTGTAGAGCGCACCATGAAGTACTCACCCTCGTCTAGAGTTGAAATTACGTCAATTTTGACGCCACTTGGCTTGTATACTTTCGAAGACATCTGAATAGTCAGTATATAAGCAGCAGCTTAGGTCAAAATCTTTGTAATTTTGCTTATTTGGGGCTCAGTCCGTCTAATACGTCAAGTGAGTTATCTAAACTATCCAAAAATTTTCTTCTATCAGCCCAAGTGTCACCGCCTACCTCCCCTTTTTTACGATTTATACACTGAGGGGAGTTCACTGTGTTGCAAACAAGCCCTGCAAGGTCATATTCGCTACCTATTGCACCAGTTGCCCAGTGATGAACTCCGTTTAACCACACCGCGCCGCATTTTTCACATTCTTTACGGCTAAGTTTGAAATCTGAGAGGTCTTTACCGTCCATGTGTTGGAGGAAGAAAGTGCTCTTTGTTAACTTTGGCGGTTAGTAAACAAAATGCACAAAACATTTGCATAAGAACATTAAATCAAAAAAAAGACCCCTTCGAAAAGGAGTCTTTGTGTACCAATCAAGTTCTCTCTGAGGATCAGGAGGGGCTTGTAGAAGTGTATGTCTGAGATTCGACCAGACCATCGGGTTGCAGAGCAACATCCTGGCGCTCGGGTGGCTCATCGGCAACAATCCAGCAAACTTCGGCAATAGCCAAAGCTTTGTTTTCGCCGGAAAGTTTTCCGTTGGTAGCACGAGGATCGTAGATACCCGAACCTTGAGCCAGACCAGAAGCAGAGGCACCGCCAAGATCGGTGGTAGTGAAGAGTTTCCACTGAGTCTCCGAACCCAGAGCCGCGAGTTTGCTGGAATCGATGATGTTGGTGGAACCAACGCTACCGTTAGCGATGCGGCTGTTGGCACCGGTGAGAGAAACGCCGAACTGACCAGAGACAACAGTGCCGTCATCCTTCAGACCTTCGCCCACGGTGGGGATAAGAGTCAGTTGAGGAGTAGCGGAACCGCCGAATACTCCGGAGCTAACAACGTCGCCGCCGTCAACACGCAGAGAAGCGCGATACACATAAGCACCAGCAGGTGCCTTGATGCCATCAGCGATATCAGCCCGTACATCCTTATGGAAGTCGGGTGAAGGGATGATGACATTTCCGTTCAAGAACGGAGTGCCCGAAGCGTAAGCTTGGGTGTAGTAAGACAGTTGGTTAGTGGTTCCAAGAGCTTGGAAGCTCAGGTCCAAATAGCCAACAGCTTGCTGTGCAATCCAGCCAGGTTGGAAAACAACACCGACAGGACCACCAACGGGTTGGTTGGTGTAGCTCGTCTGAACGCCATTGGCGTTCTCGAACTGCATGGTCTTTTCTTCGTGCCAGTAACGAAGAACGTTCGTATAGTTACCAGGATAAATCTTGGAAACGTGAACCTGATTTGGGTTAATAGACATGTTTAGTTACCTCCTCAAGCGTCGAAAGAGTAACCAACGGTAACGAAATCTGCATTAAGCAGTTCGAAACCGGCATACAACGACCAAATCATCTGGATGAACCGGCTGAAGTCGTCGTTGTTATTGAGGAGCACCTGGGCATTGTTGCCTCCGATGCCTACGCCGACACACTGAGGACCGAAGAAGATACCAACAGCGGCGTTGTAATCTTGAGCGGCACCTGCGATTGTCGCAGCTTGAGTTTGTGAAGGCATGTTGGTGGATTCGAAGAATCGCACGCCCTCAAAAACGAAGCCAGTCGGCATAATTGGTTCGCCAGCCACAAAAGTAGCTTGACCGAAGCCCTGACCCATGTACAGTGCAGCGTTAGGCTGCATGCCTGACATAAGGGGATTGATTTGACCGTTACCGGGGTAGCGAGCCACCTCACGGAAGTCAGAGTTTTGACGCAAGTGCATCAAAAATGTAGGGTCACAGATGCAGCGGTAGAAACCGTCCTGGAAGGTCGGAGTATTACGCTTGCGTAGGGACTTGACTACACGAAGGAGGTCATCCTTGACGTCAAATTTGGCTTGCTCAGCGTTGGTGTAAGTTAATGCACCGGTAGCGAGATCGCCGGGGAAATAGTAACCACCTTGGGAATCAGAAGCCTGACCCTTAGATACGGACTTAAGGAGTTCATTAATGAACACCCGGTCGCGCCAACGGCGGTAGTCATCAAGCAGAGTCAAGCTGCCGATTGACTGGTGGAAGGTGGTGAGGTTACCAGTGTCCAGCAAAAGACGCTGAGCAGTGATAAGAGTCTCACGCGCAATCTTGAATGTAGAAGGCTGTGTAGGATCACTAGGATCTGCAGGCCCTGTATATTCACGAAGGGTTACTTGAACCTTATCTTTTACGATATTCCTGCTGTTTGCAGTACCAATCGTTTGCTCTGCTGTACGCTCACGTGACTCCTTAGAGCCAGGGTTACCGAAGAACCGGTACCGATCGAGTTGTACCGTCTGACCTGGCTGCTTAGAAAAGTCATGTACGACCACTGGTTCAGCGGCCATTTCCACGACGTAAGCAGGGTGCGGACGGTAAAGCTCAGCACCGAGAATCTTCGGAAAATCGTTGTCAATAAACAACTGACTTCTCGAAAAAACTACTTTTTAAATATACCTAAGTTTTTAACCTTCTAGTTTTTTAGTGTTGCAAACGTAGAGGTTAAAGACTTTTTTGATTAGAACTATTCACACTAGGACTGAAGGTGCGTACCATGTTTCGAACCCCCTCACCAAGTTTTCCGTACACAGAGCCGTAATTAGGTACGTATCTACTTGATTTACCTCTATAACTATTACGAACAGGTGAACCCATCTGACCAGGTACACCTGTATATCTACTTTCTGTAAATGTTTGGCAATAAACGGGATAGTGATAAACCCACGCTGCTCGTGAGCCTGATTGGTCGTTAGTAGGGTTGGTAAGAGCTGGAGCTGCTATACGCGGTTGAGCAACTGCTCCACCGGTAATACCTCCTCCATCAAAAGCATTAGTGTTACTGCCAGGAGTCTGGAAAGGTGAATAAAGTTGATTATCAGGTACCTGTTCGCCATACCAAGTAAAACTTCCAAAGTTTCTTAACCCAGGCTGAGGGCCTATAGCTGTTTGAACGGTAGAGTTTGCAGTGCTGTAGAGACCTTGTTGCCTATACCCTTCATAACTTGTCAGTAGTCCTGATGCACGTGGGTTAACGTTTTCGTAACTAGTCCAGTAACCAGAAGGAGCTGGGGTAATAGCTTTCCATTCAGTAGAAAAATACCCCGATAAATTTGGTGGCCCAACTGGTATTCGTCCAAAGTCGGCTCCTTGATCTAAAACACCGTTCCAGGTTTGTTGGATATTGGAAGGAGGGATATATCCACTTGAGATAGTCAAATACGTATCAGTCAGATTCTGATCATTGCCAGTTCTCTGAGGCCCAGATTGAATCGGATGATACAAATTTTTGTCGTATTTCCAGTTGGATTGAGGAGTGTACACCATAAATTTTCTCGTTTCCTTTTTTAACTTTAGACTAAGAAAACAGAAGATATTTTTCTAACTTTGTCATGCTTAGTGATACGGTCAGAGTTCTAGAAGTGGTGTTTGAAGATCCGGAAACCACCCTGTCCAGTTTTTCTGGATCGATTACTGAATCTCTAGTACATCCAAAAAAATTAAAAAAGTTAGCAATATATTTTTTAAAAACAGTAATCGCAGGTTACCTATTGGCTACCTTCGTAAGCCCTGCTGTAGCAGAAAGATTAAAACTCACAAGAAAAGAGGCTATTGCGATATCTTTTATTTGCGGTTACGCAGGAATAAGAATTATCGCTATGGTCGAAAAAACACTTGAAAAAAAATTTATTTCACAAATAGGACAAATTCATCCCAGTTCAACAGATTCAAAAAATAATTCAGGTTCAGGTTCAGGTTCAGGTTCAGGTTCAGGTTCAGGCGAAGGCTGACTATTTTCAACCTTAGGTGCTACCTCCACGGGTTGCTCTTGGTTAACTTTTTTCTTGCGAGGGCGCTCGTTACCAGTTCTCATATGAAGTCCTAGATCTAGTTAGAGGTTAGCAAAAAAAATTCCTCCATTTCTGGAGGAATGTGCTCACCTTGGCAATCGTAGCTCAGACCTTTCCAGTTAGGAAGGATCCATAAACAAGAGTTTATTACGAAGAGCATCCGCGCCCATGTTGTTAAGGATGCGCCATGCATTCTCAGGACTACGGTTCATAGTGTTCTGGAACTGCTCCCACTGCTGCTGAGGAGCTACGTTGTTATTCGAGCCGCCAGCACCAACAGGTGGTGCAGGCATGTCGTAGTTTTGCTCGTAAGCCTGAGGCTGTTGATTGCCTTGGGTTTGAAGAGCGTTTTCATCCACATCTACAGGGAAAACTTCGGTGAAGAAGCGGTCGGTGTAGTTGGCCAGATGATCTGGATCAGTCAAGATGACTTGCATCGCATCGTGGCGAGCAGCCAGGTTGTCCATCTTGGTTCCTTGGTCGATCAATAGATCTTCCAGGGAGCAAGAGTACTGATTAAGAATGCCTGGAGCTTCAATACCGAAGTGACTAACGACCTCGGCGGTTACGGGGCTGATTCCTGCGCTCTGGCCCGTAGAAACTTGCGAGGAAGTTTGGGTCGGTGAGGCGCTGATATTGGATATCGGCGCTACCTGGGGCTCCTGATAAGCCCAAGGCTGGGCCTGTAAAACTTGATTGCTCTGTGGAGTAACCTGCGCGGGTGCCTCCAGGTAGGGAGACTGTGGAGTTTGGCTGAGGGATTGAGAGTTCACCTGAGAGAGGACCCTCTCCAAGGAACCCATTGCCTGTTCCCACGGGTTGCTGCTCGGGGAAGATTGATACGTTGACGGGTTGTACTGGTTGCTGATAGTAGGGTCCGTAGCCGGTGCCACCTGGGACGGCGGTTGGGCTGTAGTTACCGAAGCTGCCACCGGGGTAGCTGCTTGCGGAACCCATTGGGGGTACCCTACTGAGCCCTGGTCCTGTACCGCCGGTGCTGCCGCCGGGGAGACCGGGCTCGGGGTCGAAGCTTGGATCTGCTGGTTCATAGCTACCCGAGTAAGTTAATTCCTCTGCGAGGTGATCGAATGTCCTGTAAAGGAGAGGAGTGATATTCAGTCTAGGATCAGCCGCTAGAGGTTGATTAGGCGCAAGAGGATGCGGAGACTGCAACATCTGGCTTAATAATACCAGAAATTGTTGCATTGCCGACTGTGTTTGTTGAACCATTCTGAAAGGAAAGCCTTTCAACATTTCGGCTCGCTCAGAATCAGTTTTCTCAGGAAAAAGAAACTTTAGAGCTTCAACACTGTCAACACCTAACTCCTGTAAGTTACGAACAACAATAGATTTTTGATTGATGTCGTAAGCGGTGTCTTCGTAAACATCACCTTGAAAACGATAAGTTACCTCACGTTCGCCGTCTTCAGGTAAGCCTACAACTCCTGGAGGAACTGCGTTTTCCTGAAGTGCTTGTTTAATCATTTGAGTAACTTTGGCCTCAAATTTAGCCAAAGAACGTTGGTATTTTTCCACATTTTCTTCGGTTTCTTCTTTAGGCGGGTTGGGTTCTTTTAAACCCGAAGCAGCAATAAAGGACTCTCTAAAAATTGTCTCCTGGTGGTACAACATCATCTCTAAGAGACGGTTAAAGCCATAAGTAAGGAAGGACTTATTTTTTCTCAAGGCGGTGGCTTGAGCACGTCCCATCAAACCCTTAATCTCAGTTGCAGTAGCACCTGCGGAGATTGAAATCTCATCCACGCCGCCTAAAGCTGTGCGAATTTCTTCCCTAAGAAGAAGGGTATATCTGTTCATGTCCCCGTTAACAGGGTCAGGAGTCATATAACCGACTCGGTCAGAAGGCTCAACGTTCGCGATAATCCGAGGCACACGAAGTCCGGAACCCATACCGGTCCCAAAAGGCTCACTTACGCGAGTCGAAGGTTGGCTTTGCCCAGCAAAACCACTTTGGCTGCTAATAGTCGGTCTGAAAGTGCTCTGAGTATCATTGGCTTCCACAAGGTCACTTCTGGGCCGAGAACTAATCAGTGTCGGGTTACCGAAAAACTCAATGTTCTTAGCAATATTGCGAGTAAGTTCATCGTGAAGGGCGATCTGCGTCATAAAAGGATCAAACTCACCCTCTCCTTCTGTACCACTTGCGTTGGGTTTGTTTAAAACTTCTACCGCAGGTATAAAACCTAGTGTGTTAGGTCGTTTCTTGGAGGGAGTAAGAACAGTTCCTGGTTCAAGATCGAAGCTAAGCTCTGAGTCAGTCTCAACTTCGCTGATTTCCTCGGATGTAATCGCCAAACGCACATAACGTTTGTTTGCGTTAGCTGTAGTGCTAGGAAGTCCAAGGCCCTGATTTTTAACTTTATAAGAGTAAATAATAATGACTTCTTCTACTTCACCATTTAAGTCGTGATAAACCCGGTATTGATTTTTATTGAAAAAATAAACCTGGTACTTCAATTTTGGATCAGGTCGGAAGTAAAAAAGACCACTTCCGTCAATTAAAAAATTCCTGATGATAGCAGGAAAACGAATATCAAGTCTATTGAGAGCTATGATATCTTGCAGGAATCTTGTACGCCCCTTGAACGTATCTTGATCACAATAGAAAGCAAGACCCTTCTTAATCATAAGAAGAATCATTTGCTGTAAATGACTCAAAACAACCATCGTGGATGATTGACTACTTCGATCTTGAGTGCGGGACGCCTCTAAGATCTCATTAAATCTAGTTCGAGTCTCTGAAGAGGTAGACATCTGTACGCACGGGATAAACAGAACCTTTTAAGGTTCATTTTTTAGAGCTATTTGCTTTTGCCTTACGGGCTTTAGCCAGAGCTCGTTCACGAGTCTCCTTTTTACTCTCTTGACCTTCTCCTTCAGAAGATTCTTTCTCTTCATTCTTTTTCTTGAACTTCTCCAAGAGTTCGGGAGGCATTTTGTTAGCCATCGGGAAAAAGATACTCTTTTACTCTTTTTAGTTTAACTGCTTCCTTAGGCAAATCTTCAACAGGATACGAAGTCAATAGGTGGTCCTCTCGCCCCAACATATCCGTTTTACCTTCCTCAGGTACAAAGTCCTCACAGAGTTTCTGTACTTCAGGCTTATCCCAAATGTAATACTCAGCAATCGAGCGGAGTTTGAGCTTACGTTTTTCGGCATCACCCATCCAGGAAAGATGCCAACCGGCGTCTCGGACACCAAAGTATCGGTTCTCCGTGGACGCCCGCATAGAAGATAAAGTTCCAAATGCTTTTAATTTTTCAACAGTCGACACAACACCACACCTCCAATCAAACAGCTCACCTTTAGGCGACATCAACTGCCTGTCTGCTCTGCCGTAGTGCATGCTCATACTGAGACGCACGATTTTATCTTTCTCTTCTTCAACTACTTCAAGTAGTTCAGGGAACTTAGAGGGGTTAGCGATTTCATCACAGTCACTACAGATGAAGACAGTATCATCCGGCATCATGTGGAGGCCAACGCCAAGAGCATCACGTTGCCCACGTTCACGAACCCATGGATCTGGTGCTTCTTCATAAGAAGGAAGCTCACAGTGAAGTACTTGAATCTTCTCCTCAGGAAGACCAAGTTCACGAATTGCGTCTAAACATGTAAAAGGTTTTTCTTCACCGCGGTGTGTACGGTTCGCGTCTGTAATTAAAAATCCGTCTACGTGATCTTCAAGAGTTCGAATACGAAGCTCTAAAAGCTCCTTTTCGTTAAAATATGTAAACGTGTCGATCAGCATCTGACAGTTCTAACTGCCAACATACTAGCCGCGATCTGCTAAATATTTAGAGACTTTGGCACGAGCCCTAACTACAGAGTTTTCAGTTGGCTCTGGAACATCATCGTACTGATCAGATGGAGGAGCGGGATTCTCAGGGTTTGGTGCGTAGTTCAGATCAGTGCGTTCATCATCGAGTTCCTCCGCAAAAGCTTCAGTAGAAGGTCTGTTCACACGACGCTGCTCATCTGCAGCTCGCATGTTCATGTCATACGCTTTAGAAAAACCAAAAGCTGCGCGGTCGTAAGCATTCATAGTTAGTAAAGGACGACTGCCCCTTCAATAGATCCGCCACTGATTGCGGTTAGTCCCCAATCGAGTTTTTGATCACCCACTAAATTTTCAACATGTAAAAATTGACCAGGGCCATCGTTTAGCTCCACATAGACGTCATCTTTGCCAGAACTAGCCTTGGCTTCTATAAACACACATCGACAGGTAGCAAAACGTTTCTCTCCATCAGCAGGTTTCCACAAAAAACCGCTTGCCATTGGAAGAGAATTTTGCTGTCCGTAGACAGTTCCAAAGGCTCGTATATCCATTACTAAAAATTGTTTAAATCAATCTTAGCTCTTTTTGTCCAATAGTCGATTTAAATACCAACCAGCTTTTGCTAGGTCTTCGTCTCCGTTCTTAAGTTTTTCACGAGATATATATTTTAAGATGTTGCCTTTACAGAACCCTCGAAATTCTTCTTCTGTTAAAACAGACTGAAGGTAGTCAATTGTCTCAATAGACCCGGAAGTGTAATGGTTAGGGTGATTTACCAAATCTTCTTTCATTTTTGGTTTTGAGGTGGCGGCAACTTTCACTCTGTACTCAAAGTCAGAAAAGACGGAATCCAAAAATTTCCGATATATCTAGAACGGAGCCTAGCTGCTGATTCAACTCGACGCTGTACTTTGTATCAAGATGTTCGAGCATAGCGTAAGGAGCTACTCGCAGTTTACCTTTATCAAGAATGACGGGAACCGCACGTTTGTGGTCTTGGCCGGGAAGCAAATTCTCAAAAGCAGTTCCTAAAGAACTTCTGTCAGCAATAGGCCAACAACGATGCTGGACTCTTTCAAAACTTTTTACAGGATCCGCACTAAAAGAAGCTACATATACATTTGCCATATCCTGATCTAAGATCATCATCCCCATGTAAGGATTGCTAAGTGTTACAAAACCTGCAATAGCATCGTTAGGTGTCAACACTGTCTCAGACACAAAATCAATATCGCCCCAGACTTTACGAGTTGGTACGTTCAGCTCGACAACTCTGTGATTATCAAACGGAACTGACTTTCCTTCAAACTTTTCAAACCTACAAAAACCAGGTTCTAAGTTAAGACTCTTGAGTCGATCTTTCCAGGAATGCCAGTAGAGAAAATGCTCACTACTGAAGAGCATGTCATTCTCTGTATAGATATAGTAGTCATACATTTTATTTAATATGGCTTGTTTTAGTAATGGTTTGTGAGCCCACGTCAGCGAGAACCCTTCATACTTCTTCTCAGCAACGACAACAGTGATTGAGTTCAGCTCGACGTTGGGTTTCAACAACTCTTCAAGAGCAATTTTATCTTCAGCGTGGTCGTTATCGATATAAATAAAAACATCTATAACTCCTGGTATTTCTGAATAACCTCTAAGAGTTTTTAACAGAACATCGAAGCGGTCAAGTGGGTTGTGAGCAGTGACAAAAATTAAAAATGAAGAGTTATTCATTAGTACTCCACCTGAAAATTACCTCTACGTTGCAGGAAACACATTAAGTGAGTGTATGCGTCAAGAAGGTCGTCATGCGACGTAGCACCAAGATTGATCAATTGATCAAAGAGCTGATCAAATTTTCGATAACGATTAAAAATCACCTTTTTATTTTCAAGCAGTCCCAACGTCCCTCTAAACCGAGAAATTTTGTCACCTCTGAAACCTTTCACTTCATTAATGTGCAGGTTACCAAGCCCCCACTCGTTCAACATAATCCGTTTTAAATCAGCAGATAGAGATGCTTGGTAAGCTACAGATTCAACAACCAACGTACATGTTGAGTATGTAGGAAAATACTGTCCTTCAGAGTTCTCCTGAAGGATCCCCCACTCCACAAGCATTTTTGCCAGCAAGTCTATTTTCTCCAGGTTTCCGATAGATCTGACTTGATGTGCATCGATGATGTAGTACTTATCTTTAAACCTTCCTCCAAGAACAAATGCTGTGTAATCAGAAGTTTCGTTCTTGCTGGCCGACAGGTCTATACCAATTGCCAGACTATCAAATTCAGTGATCACATCACCCTTGACCAAAAGGTCTGGTGACAGAATCAAATCCGATGTCATCACTGGTTGCTGCTGATACTGAAAAGCAAAAGCAACGGGGTCTAACTCTTTCTGGCCTTGTAGGTATTCAACACTCCACTGCTCGGGCCAGTAGCTGACTGCCTCTCCATCGTCATCATATGTAAGAGCTTCTTGCTGGACTTGCTTCCACCCTTTGCTGGGAATAAACATCGTTTTGTGAATATCGAGCGGATGAAAACGGGTACCTAGACAGATAGAACGACCACCTTCAAAAATAATTGGCGCAATAACCGAAGACCAGTTATTGTTCATTTCCGTCCTAATGGACGGGTTTTTAATGTCTGTACTTGATTTAATAGGGTCATCCACGATGACTAGGTGAGCACGTTTAGACGTGATACTTCCTCTAAGGCCAGCAGCTCTTAACGTAAATTCTTCGTCACCAACACGGCTGATGTCTGCGTAATCAAAGTCAATACTCCAGCCAATATCCGACTGCATACCAGACCGCAACTGGACTTTGGGAAAAATCTTTTTAAATGTCGAAGAGTCGATTATCTGTTTGATGATTCGACTCTTTGGAATAGCCGTGGCGATGTTGTAAGAGCAGTAAATAATTTGAAGAGGTAACCCCGCTGTCGTATGTCGCCCGATAATCCAAGCAGTAAACATGTTCAATACTGTTGATTTCGCGCTGCCACGTGGAGCAAGAATATCTAGGTTTGGTCCTGCGATATCTAAAAGGTATCGGTTGCTCTCACCAGTAATTAGGTGTTTATGCCACTCCAGCATATGAGCTGCTGGCGCTTTATCCATAATAGTACAGAATGTATGGAAGTCATCTGCTGCTCTTGTAAATATACTATCTAACTCAGGGTTCTCAGAGTTTATTGCTTTTGCAGCACGTAATTTAAGACTCCTACGATGTGCAAATGTCTCGCGACTAGGCATGTCTTTTTAAGAAGTGGCTTTATAGTGATATGAAAATTCTACTCGCCAAATGGCAAAAATTCTCTGGTACGGAGACATCCTGTCGAATACGGGATTCGCCCGAGTAACACATAGTATTCTGAAACATCTGTCGTCACAACATGAAATTGTTGCTTACGGTATTAACTACAATGGTGATCCTCATTCTCTTCCCTTCCGGGTATACCCAGCGGCCGCAGGAAACCCCTCTGATCGATTTGGAATCGGACGCCTTCCGCAGATAGTAGAAACAGAAAAACCGGACTTCATTATCTGTCTTAACGACATTTGGATCGTGAACCAAGTGTGGGAAAGGGTACACCTCCTAAAAGACAGTATCAAATTTAAATTTATTGCATACTTCCCAATCGACTCTGAATACTACATAAGCAGCCTGTTGCGGTATATCAAAGATTGGGACTTTGCGATCACCTTCTCCGTCGAACAGGCCAATCGCCTAATGAAGCAAGGCGTTAAGCCAAAGCTTCTTGGTGTCATTCCTCACGGGCTTGATCAAGGTAAGTTCTTTCCAATGGATAAAAGTGAAGCGCGTAAGCAACTTAGGATTCCCGAAGATATGTTTATTGTCTTAAACGCAAACCGAAATCAACCGAGAAAGCAAATTGATCTAACAATCAAAGCTTTTGCCAAGTTCGCAAAAGACAAAAGTGACACTCGCTTATACCTGCATATGTCTGAGAAAGACCTTGGTTGGGATGTTCGAGCAATTTTTGACGCAGAGATGCGTCGAAATGATATTGATCCTGCCGAACGGATGATTATGACGAGCAACAACATCAACTATATGGACGCACCCCCAGACGAACTTCTAAATAAAATATATAACGCATGTGACGTTGGTATTAACACTGCCAATGGGGAAGGGTGGGGTCTAGTGCCCTTTGAACACGCTTCATGCAAACGGCCTTTGGTTCTTCCTAACCACACCTCATCTGCTGATATCTGGAAAGACAGTGCTGAATTAGCAGACATTGCTGCGTGGATTTACGACAAAGATCTAGGTGTGGAAAGAGGAATTGTTGATGTCGATGATATGGCGGAACGTCTAACCAAGCTTTACTGGGACAAGGAGCACTACGACAAAGTCGCAGACGCTTGTTTTAAAACAACACAAAACCCTTCGTTCCGCTGGGACAAGATTTCTGAAGGTTTTAACTCTGCTATCGAGGAGCTTTCAAAATGACAGCACAATTTCACCGCTATCGCACTGTCTATCAAAACGTTGTGATGAACGCTTACGCCCCGACCAAGTCTGGATACCCGTCTGTCTACGAACAGGCTTATGACATCGGAGGAAACTTTACACGAATTAAGTACGGGTTCCCAGAAGGAAGTGTTGCTAACTTTAGCCCCTGCGTAATTCGACATAGAGACGCAACTCTTATCGCGTGGCGATCACAACCAGAACCGTTTGTCTTTAGGCACGATAAAAAGTATTTCTATTACAACAACACACCTACCGACATCTGGATTGGTCAGATGGTCAATGATGAAACTATTTTTGCGCCTCGTAACTTATTTGACCGCAAGCATCGGCTGAGCTACGAAGATCCTCGAATTTTTGTTGCTCCGGATGACACGTTGATGTGTCAGTTTGTGACCAGCACGTATGCGTCTAAGTGGGACTCATCAAGCCACAAAATATTGACAGCCCCCAAGGTGTGTACTGGGGCTATAGACGAATTCGGTAAACTCACCGATTGCTACTTCCCCCCAGTGGGGATGAATCAAGAAAAGGATAAAGCAGAGAAAAACTGGTGTTTCTTCTCAGACAAAGAAGATCTACGACTTCTTTACTCGACTAAACCTATTGTTATTAAAACGCCAGGTGAAGAAGACAAGGTCATAGATTCTTCGTGTCTCAACAAAATCACTGGAGAATTTCCTACTTTTAACTCCACAGCGCCTATTCCAGTTGATGACGAATGGCTTGTGTTCTGTCACTGGAAATACATGGTCAGCGAAATGAATCGTCGTCCTTATCTTTTATACTGTCTTGGTGCTTACACACTTGATAAAGACTTTACCAAGATCACAAGAGTACTAGATGAACCCTTATTTGCTGGTTCAACAAATGACGAACTCGTAACTTGGTCTGATGCTGTAGGTAATGACATCTCAAATCAACCCGCATGCATACTGCCCTTTGGCTGTTTCGTGGATGACAATGAGGATCTCGTAATGTCTTTAGGTGTTAACGACTCTTTTATGGGTATTTTTAGAACTCCGGTTATAAACGTTCTAAGCTTAATGCGTTCAGTTAATAGTTAATTTTTTCAGAAAATTAACTTTTACAGAAAAAGGCGGACTTATTACTATCCGCCTTAGCAATAATTAAATGGATTACTTGTTCTCGTTTTCTTACGACATCCGAGCTTTACGTTTGGAATATAAGACAACGTGTGACGCTATAAAAAGATGGCCTGGTGGGGACCCTCAAGAACAAGATTTTTTAGAGAAAAAAAAGAAAGAAGTATTTAGACAATTATCTGAATACAACTTTCGAAAAAATTAATCAATTTTTTTATATGCAGAACAATCTGTGGCGTCTGTGCTCATAAACTCTAAAAATCCAATACTACAATTTTCTTTACAATTGTGTATACAGGTATAACAAGGGATACTTGGCTCAGGGACATCTTGAAAAGTTTTAATTGCTTGGGTAATTTTTTTAAGTGCGGCAGAGCGCTCGCGCAAAACTTTAAGCTCTTCTGAAGGGATCTCCCAGGTCGTAACTCTTTGTCCACAGTTTTTGCATTCGAGTCGACGTCGTCTATGGTTGTAATCGTGACCGGATTGCTGAGAAATCTTTACTTCAATAACCATAACTGCTTTTAGTCCGCATGAAGAGCACCTGCGAGTCAGCTCTTTAGTGTTAGAAGACAACTTGATTTGATGTGTTTAATCGACTGTAGTCGATTTTTAGGACTTTTCTTCGCGTTCTATCGTTCCCCACACAACAAGCGATGCGTCCTCTAGTAGTGAGTGGACAGTAGGAGCGTCCTCGAAACTGTTAAGTAGCTCGCGCAGACAACGGTCAGCACCAGCCAAAAGCAATCCCCTTCGATCTAGACCGTCTGTCATTTGCCTAACGGCTTGGATATGAGAACGAATTTCTTTTTGAAGCACAGCAATCTTAGTCGCAGCCGTCGCGTGATCCAACATCCCAGTCAAAGTCATCTGACGCACGTTGTGAAGATCGATCTTTAGTGCATCAATTTCAATCAAGAGCACTTTTCGTAAGTCATCCTTCGGATACTTCTCCTGAACCCAGGCAGTTAGGTCAGCAATTGAACCTTTGTAACTTGGTTTTAAAAACCGTGCATAAAGGTAAGTCTCAACATCACTCGTGGCGTTTTTTGCATAATGCTTAAAAGCATCCTGCTCAGATTTATCAAGCAAAGACAACCAAGTGCCCACGCTTGTGGAGTCTCCAATTGCAGATTTAATCATGCAAACATTCTGACACCAGCAAGAGCTGCTCGTTTGCCGTAATCTTTAATAGCTAGCTGACCTTTGGTCTGAGCCTTGGTGCGAGCAAGGTCACCTAGCACATTAAGCTTACCTAGCTCTGCTGCAGAGGTGAACTGCTGAGCTCCGAGAGCTAGCTGACCTTCAACATTGGAACGATTAAGAGCTGACTGGCCGACAAATTCTGCTTGTTTTTTGGCAATATCTTGTGCTGTAGCCTCTTCTTTTCCGCGGACTCCGATGTTCGTTTGACCAAGAAGATTAGCCATTTGATTTTCACCAGCCAAAGCAGCGGCTCCAGCTGCAGCCGCAAATTGCGGGGCTTGTAAGTTTGTAGATAACTTAGCTTTCTGAAGATCAGCAAGAGCATCTATACCTTTACCAAATGTGTAACCAGCGGTAGATGCTTGAAGCTGAGCACCTTTTTGAGCCCGTTGAAGAGCTTCCGTCAAAATCCCAAGCTGAGCACTGGCTTGAGTCGTACCCTGCTGACCAATCGCACCTGCCAGAGCGCCTTGCATAGCAGACAATCCTTGATAAGCAGCGGTTAAAGGACTGTTAGCAGCTGCCATTGCTTGGGCGAACTGCAGGTAAGAGTCGCCAGCTTGACCGCCTCCTCCTCCGCCTCCTCCTCCGCCACCGCCGAAGAGACCTCCTAAAGCTCCGACACCAGCTCCGATACCGGCACCAACTGGGCCAAAAATAGCCCCAGCTCCAGCTCCTTGAACTGCTCCCTTAGCAGCGTTACCTAATACTTGGAGTGCCATGATCAGATAGGGGATTTAGGAGCAGTAAACGCGCCGCGGCCTTGTGCGACAAAGTTAGCAGCGGCGGTCAGTTGGTTGGGGTTAGGCATACCGGATTGGTAAGCGATTTGCATCATGCCCAGACCAATAGCAGTATCGCGATTAATCTCAGCTTCAGTAATCCCTTTCCAAGCATTGATTGTGTCGCTTTCAATTTGCCGACGCGTCAGTTCACGCGTCTGATTCATCGCGCCTTGCTGATAGGCTGCAATTTGTGTAAGTTTATTTTCAGTCCTAATATCATCAATTTCTTTTAGTAATTCAGGATTTATAGCAGCTTCTGCTAATTTATTTTGAACTTCTAGTTGAGAAACCTGACTTCCTAAAAGTCCCTCTAAAGCTTCTTGTAAAAAACGGTCACTTTTTTGAACCTGATCAAATTCTCTGTCTCTATATCTACGTTCTCGATTAATACCTTCCACCCTCTCATTTTCTGCCTTTTCTGCCGCTTCGGCGAGTAGATCTCGCTCTCTTTCTGTAGGTCCAAGAGGATCGATTGTTCGGATAAGTTTTGTACCTAGACCTAGAGCACCTGCTAGCCCAGCTCCACCTGCAGCAATGCCTAGGGGTTTAGCAAGAGGTCTAGAAAGACGTCCTATAAGATTAACAGCAGTACGAGGGTTGACCATAATTACTTACCAGTAGCAGCGTATTGCATTGCAGGGTCTGCAATGGTTTGTTCTAACAATCTTTGAGCAATGTTACCACCCAAACTAGCATTAGCCGTTGCTTGAGTTCCCACCATCTGTGCGATGGAAGGCATAACGGCAGCCTGAGTTTTTAACTGCTCACGAGCATATTCTCGTTGACCAGCTTCACGAGCTGATTGCCTTAGTTGCTCTTCTCTACCTGCAATAAAATCTTGAGCATCTAGTAGTGGAAGGTTTAGTGCACGCCTACGAAAATTTTCATTGGCGAAATCTAGTTCAGTCTGACGCGCCTCTGGCAACGTAATCATAAACTTGCTACCAGCACCACCGCCTGGGGAAACCTGAGGTTGGAGGCCCGAACCAAGCCCACCTTGAAGAGCACCACCTATTTTATTAGCGATCAACTCAGCCAAGATTGCATTAAGAAAACCTCCAGCAAGACCTTTTACAGAGGTCCCGCCCACTGCTAATCCTGGTAACGCGGCTGCAGGCATAATCAGAAACCTCCCGGATTGTCGTATTTAGTGCCACTAAGAGGCTTCTTCATTAATTTTAGATCATTAGTCCCCTGTTGCAAACTAACATCTTGATTAATCTGACCGGGAGAAGGAATAGAAGAAGTATGTGGAAAATTACTTTCCATATACAACTGCATAAAACTACCTGCATCCAGTTCCGGAGCTAACTTCCGGACATCTCGTTCTCGTAATTGACGTTCTCTAAAGTTCATAACTTTTAGCTCAGTTGTTGATACTGACGAGAAGGCTCAATTCCATTGGAGGAAGGAGAGTTCAGCATGCTGTAATTATCACCCATGTTCGGAGTGTCGAACTGAGCTGGCCGTTGTGCAGAAAGCATATCCATATGATCCTCCTTCTGATCAGTAAGAAGCTCAAGAATCATGATAATTGCCTGGGCTTCTTCGGGATCTAATTCACTCAAAAGCTCTAACAGGTACATATCGTCCTGAGCAGGCTCACCCTCAGTACGCATACGAGACGCAACTTTTGCCTCCAGCATGGGCTGATTGTTGTCGGGATAACCATTAAGAGATCGTGTCACCCCGGTATACATACCCTCTTGCTCAAAACCAGGCATCGGATTTTGCCCACGAGCAAAATTGCGAAGAACTTGAGCAACAATAGGAGCTGCGGCGGCTTGCTCAGCCGGAGTTTCCGGCATCGGCAGACCTAACATGCGAGACGCTAGTTCGTAATCTGCTTTAGAAAACACCGGAAGATACCACTCTACTTGTGTCTAGTCTACCTTTAATCTCGAGTATGTCGTTAGGAGTGCATTCCAATGACAAACATAACTTTTCCAGAACTTCTGGAGAAGGTAAGTAAAGCGGATCGGCGTAAATTTTACGCGTGGTAGTAGGTGATAAACCCGCCAATTTACTCAAACCGAAGGACGACATGCGCTTCGTACCGAGAAAATCTCTGAGTTTGTTCTGTAGCTTTCCAGCTTCTGTAAAGGAAGAGTAAAAAGGCATATCTTCTAAGAAAGCTTTCGCTATTAAGAGAGTTTAAGACCTTCTGAGATATCTACCAACCCAGACCCTGTGAAGTGGCCAAAGGAAGTCAGATCCACCTTAGGACTTTGAATACTCCGCCAAAGCAAAATTTCGCTTAAAAATTGAATATCGTCTAGAAATAAGAAACGACGCTTCTTAGGCATATCAAGGAAAGACAGCTTATGCAAGAAAGTTTTCTCAAACACACCGTCCTTAGGGCCATCGCACATAATAAAATCTGAAAGAGCTAGAAGTTCTGCATGTTTAACAAACGCATCTTGCTCTTTAAGATCGTCCGTATAGTGAACTAACCGACCTCCGTTACTTTCGAAGTCCTCATTAGTAAGGTACGTGGTGTTGTGTTTTTCCCAGCTCGTAATATCAAAAGACGCGACACTGGCTTCTTTTGTGTAATCCAAAAAAATTCGAGTGCCGTTACCATAGTGAGTACCTATCTCTACGATTGACTTTAAGGGTCTTGAAGACTCCATACTGGTCAGTAGACCTGATAGCAGTCGATAGTGATCACCAGGAAAAGCATTGGCTACTGGATTATCACTTTTGATTCGTATCTTTGAAGCACGAAAAATAGAATCACAAACCAATTCCCAGTGATCGAAGCTCTGTACTGCTGGGTCGTCATCCACAGAGAGGCACGCGGATTCAATTACGTGGCGTACAGTCATTAGAAACCTAGGTGTTTTTTACGAACAAACTCCAGATCGTAAGTCGTGAAACTTACTGGGAGCTCTGAGATGTTGAACGGCGACTTATGGGTTTCGCCATCTACGTGAGCTTGCCACGCCTCACCCCATTTGAGGTGGAGATACTTCTTATTGAGCTCATGACAGATGTGAATCGGCATTGCTAGGTCTGGTTCCGAACGCCAGGTCTGAGATCCGTCTGTGTAATCTTTATATTTACCGTGGTAATAATCATGCTCTAGGTCAAGAACACGCTTTATATCATCGTGAATAAACCGCATACCATAATCCATATCCTCGCAGTAACCGGGGTAAAGGTTTTCATCAAAAAGACCATACTTATTGACGACCCAGTCTTTAAGCATAAAAATATCCCAACCGCCTCCTGACCCATGGACAGTGCCTACCTCCGGATCCTGAGCTTTCTGGTTCATTTCTTCGAGAAAACCAGGCTCAAACATTACGTCATGGTTACTGATCACCCAGTAAGGAGCTTTGAGAAAGCACTTAATAATTAAATTCCAAGCTCCTGAGCAACCAACATTCGCAGGCATGTGAGTCACATGCACTTTCTTTACGTATGGATTGTCTAGGCCATGTAACGCATCGACCTCAGACTCAATTTGACCACGTCCGTTGTTGTTAAAGACAACGAAGTTATCGACTGGGTAATCGATACTCATAAAAAGCCTGTGAAGCCAATAAGGATTATTGACGATCGCAGTCCCTAACACAGGAATTGACGACACTATGCTGCCATTAACTATGACAGCATATTAGTCCGAGTCAGCGGGTTAGGCGACATTTTTACTAAAACTCCTCACGGTCACTGTTCTTCTTTTTCAATAGCTTCTAGCTCTGCTTCAGTAGGTTCCGTGTCTTCCACAAATGCATAATGGGTAGACCCATCTTTAATAAACTCTTGTAAATTTCCTAATGCTTGATCTAAGAGCTCCAGTTCTTCTGCTGTCAGCTCCTTTGGAGACCCTTCAGACTCCTTATCTGTAGACGCGGTAGTAGGAGTTAGCGATTCGTTTACATTGTCGTCCATTGAAGTCTCCGTATTTCTCTAGTTGAGTGATCTTACAAAGGTTATAAACACGTTCGAAGCCTTTTGCTTTAGCTCCGTGGACTGAACCCAACAGGTTGGAGAAAACCCAGAGACCTAGAGGTAATGCAACAACAGCTAAAATCCCAATAACTAAAAGTTCTGTTGCTTGATTGGCTAGGACGATAGGTACTGCGTCTTTGCTATCAAATTTTACGTTGAAGTCGCTCATGATGTTCATATGATGTACTCAGAGCATAGAACACTCAAGTTGTTCTGTCAATAAAACCTGCTACCGTACTGAAGATTGTTATAAATCCAAGATGACCGCAGTAAGTCAGCCTAGTTTCAAGGATCTGATGGAACAGATGAACAAAGAAACTGAGTCTGAGGTTCCGACTGTGACGGTTCAGGGGAAAAAGAAGCTTGATGATCGTTATTCTCTTAATCAAGGGTGGTACGACGCGCTTTTAAACACCGATTCAGTTCTATGTACCCGTGAAGAAGCCTCAGAGTTGCGATTGGACCCTAAAGAAAAACGCCAGGTCGTCGAAATTGGTGTTTATGAAGGTGCTTCTAGCTGTTTTTGGAGTGATTTCTACCTTAGTCATCCCGAATCCCGCCTTACCTCGATCGATCCGTTTACTGGAAGCTCTGAGCACCACGAGAATCCAGAAAACTACCCAGAATTGGAAAACATTGAGTTGATTGCTCGAGGTAATATCGCTAAGTCCGATAACGCGGCTAAGATTGAGATTATCAAAGGATTCAGCTGGGACGTTTTTCCTGAACTAAACCGAAAAAATAACGGCGAGCCTTGGATCGACCTCCTTTATATAGATGGAGCCCACGATTCAACTTCCGTTGCCCGAGATACGATCTTGTACGTCCCCATGGTCAAGTCCGGCGGAACAATTATCTTCGACGATTACGCTCACCCTGACGTTAAGCGGGGCGTTGACATGGCACTCAACGCATTTGCTTCGATGGAATTAGCTATCTTCACCGGATGGCAGCTCGTAACTAAAGTTGCCTAATACCTTTAGATGACTCGCACAGAAGCACACGAGTTACTTTTTAAAGGACAGACTAATGTTGCACGGTTGGCTTTAGAGCTAGAAACGACTTTAGAAGACCTTCAAGAAACTTTTCGAACATATGTATCACAGCAGCCGCCCCTACCGCCAAACTGGAATGACGATCATTAAGATCCACACAGAATTACTTTGTCAGTCTTTTGGTGTGGTTGTTAGTGAGCACACTTAAAGGCATCTAAGGTAGAGCTGTTCGGCCCGCGCCCCACACTTTTTCCATTAGCAGCTTGCGCTAACACAATTTTTTTCTAACGCGATCTACCCCTTGACTCTTGGAGCTTGCCCCACACGGTTTATTTTTCACCCCTCTGGTATCACGACAATACCATCCTCAGGCTTATCCTCGTATTCGTAATTAGTTTCATCCTCACTATCAAACAGTTCATTAAAGATTACTTCAATCCGATGAGCTTCTAGCTTGCGTTGACGAAACTCCAACTTTAAGATCTTTTTTAACGCAGGTGTAAGCTCATGCGAAAGCTCACAGTCCTCAAGGTAAGCACACACTGCTGATCGCAACCTCTTCTCTAAACTCTGCTTGGCGTATTCACGAGCACCTGCAGTCTGGTAAAGCATCCTTAAGTAGCTAAATCATCAAAACAACCTTAATACACCGACCATCAAAGTGTATAAAGAAAATTGGAGCACTAACAATAAATAGATCAGCAAAGGATTTAAAATAAAATTTCACCCAGGAGCCCCTGCCGTGATCGGATTAGCTCGACTACACTGCTACAGAAATGGTGTCTTCTATCTCTACGACGTTCCCCAGGATAAGAAAGACGAAAAAAAACTAATAATGAGCCGTGAAGGATGGGTGGTAACTCATATCGAAACAGTTTAAATTAAGCAAATTCTTCGCGATTTGCGCGGAAAGCTTCAAAATTACCCATCTGGCCGTCCATCCCACGTGCGTCAGTGGGGAGATCACGGCCGAATTCTCGTGCAATACGGACTTCACGCATTCGTTTATCGCGAATCAAATTGTCAGCCATGTCACCGTGGGTGCTCAACCAAGTGTACATTGCGCTTCTTTTGTCCATAGCTTCGTCACCACCGGTGATTCCAAGTTCCTTCATCTCTTTGGCACGTCGCATTGTCGTTGCCTCTTTCAGCAACTCACTCTGCATATTATTCGGCGTGGACAGCACGGGATCTCGACCTGGCAATGCTGCGGTTGAACCAGATTCAACACGAGGGGTCTGCGGTGCCGGAGGGTTTACACTTTCAGGAACAATAGGTTGTATTGTTTCATTTAATGCCGCGAGCTCTGCATCTGTAATTTCCTCTGGAACAGACTTATTAGGCTCCTCTTTAATGACTACTGGTTCTGTCTTTCGGTCGGGAATATTATTTAAATAATCCGTCAAATTACCAACACCAGTACGAGACATGGGGACTTGGGGTTCAATAGATCCGTCAAGCACACCGCCCAAATACGATCCTAAAAAATACCCAACGGGACCCCCAATAAGTACCCCTGGGAGACCAAATCTTGAACCTAACCTTGAACCAAGAGAAGAACCTGCCATACCTCCTCCAACTTGTGGAATTATCTCATCAACAGGTTCTCCTGCAAGAAGACGTCCGCCAACATCTATGGAACCCTGAACAAAAGGGTTATTAAACATTTTACCAAGTCTCTGCAAAACACCTGGTGATCCAGCCTTTCGTACGGCTCCAATTACATCAACATCAATAGTTGGGCCTGCTTTCTCGATCGACCTAGAAGAATACAACTTTTTACTTCAACAACTACCCTTATTATAAACTCATACGTAAAAGTTTTATATGATACTCTCACTCCTTCTAGTTTCCTTTATAGGACTAGGCAACAATAACGAACCTTACAAAAAACAAATAACGTGCGAAGCGTGGGAGCAACGAAAGTACGAAGTACTGTTTGACGATAAACTCACACGCCGCGCAAAAATTCAACTACTCGAGTTTTTAAGATCAAAAATGATCGGACAATGCCCTAAGTTTATTTAGAAACTAAGGAACAACCATCAACACCAGACGAATCATACTCAGTGCCTCTATAAGTAAACTTTTTACCAACAGAGTGAACTGAGTTCCACCAGGAACGGAATGCCTCTTTTTGTTCTTCAGCGTTGTATGTAACACCGCGATACACAACCTTAGACATAACACCTCCAGTTACTTTCTTATATCCTAACAGTATGTAATAAAATATACGGTATCACCCTTATACAGTTTTTAAACTCGTATATCTTTAGTACTAAGCAGGCTAAGAATAGTGGCCAATGCCACGCTAAATAGATTCTCGACCCTTTGCCCAACATCAGGACACACTTCTTTAACAGAAACTACCGCAACCCCAGGTCTACGCACAAGTAATTCACAAGCTCTAAAGGCTTGCCATGCCATAAAAAACTGACAAACAAAAACTACTGCAAGAAGTCTCAGCAGAAAAACCTTTACTCTGAAAGGTCTTTGTGTCACATGTACTTTGCTAGTAAAGTTTTAGCAAGTTCTTTACGCATTGCAGTATCGTAAGCATCACTATACTTACTATTTACTTTCACAACACCCACATCGGGACCGCCCAGTTTGGTGCGAGAAAGACTCAGAAGTTCGTTTATAAATTCATTCATGATTTAAATAAGAGATTTAGGTGTAGCAAATGCCTTAATTGCTGAAAGAAGCATATCCCCAGAGTCACTTTTAACAGCTGAAACAGAACTACCGGGTGTACTAAGTTGACTAGGACGAGAAGTTCTAACAGTAGGATCAGAACTAATAGTAGCTGGCTCCCTCAGAATTCCTTTTAAAATCATTTCTAAAAAATCTTGACCCTCGTCATTATCGTTATTACCTCCCCTTGTAGGGTCTTTTGTGAAATCAACATCAATGACGCCAGGAAAATCACCAGAGCGACCAAAAGTCGGAAACGAGCCAGTAGAATCGAACATCCCAGGCACTGGTTCGACTAAATTGTATTCCATAATTAAACAACAACTACTAGATAATTAATTATAAATCATGGACCGATGCCTGTACCGTATTCTTTAGGTACAGAGAACTCAATATCGTATCCTGTGGGTGGCGTTTCTCTGCCAAAGATATACGAACGTAAGAAGTTTGCTGGGTCAGAAATGCCAAGAGCACCACGGTAAGCTGCTCTGGCCATATCTTTGCCAGGTTCCATCATCTTTGGATCTTCGTACTCATTCTCAAGATCAAACTTATCACGAACAGTATAGCGGTCACCTTCGTCATATACGTCATAACGACCTAGTGTATAACGATAAGGTGCCGCTGCTGGGTCACGATCTGCCAAAACAGGAACACCTAAAGCAGTAGGCACAGTATCAATAGTAGGAGTTATATATTCTTCTTGGTAGGGTTTAACCGGCCGTACCTCACCAGGAAGCGTGGGACGGTCCCGAATAGCTAATCGAATTGCTCCGCGCTTAAATTTGTCAGATAGTTCTAAATCTTTATTACCAATACCACTTATATACCGATACCCCATATTGATAGGGCCTGGAAGTTGATTTAAAACCTCAGGCTGTACTGGAGTACCTCCCCCAGGCAAGATTCCGCCCAACCTTTTATCGACTTCACGATAATATGCCCCGAGATCCGGTCTGAAATTAGGGATTGGGGCCATTTATCTAAAGCTTATACACATAGTTTAGTTTAATCTCTAAATCCTTCGTCATCCACGAACCATTTTTTCTTACTTGTGAACCATTCAGCGATTGTTGAAGGGTCTTGAGGACCAACTAAGTGTTCTGCGGAGTCATCTTCGCCTAAGTCCATATCCTGCAGAAATTTATCTAACCCTTCTGGTTTTTTGTCGACACTAAGTCCTTTTCTCCTGGCTATACGGAGCATAGACTCCACAGAATGATTTGATTTAGCCCACTTCTGGATCCAAATCATGTCTTTTATCTCTACCTTCTGATTCTTAGCTATCCGAAGACAGATAAACTCCGCCTTTTTTCTGACTTCCGTGGAAAGCATAAAGCTACAGCTTTGTTGGTAGTCTAATATTGATTGCTTTACTCTTGTAATCTTCTTTTTGCGTAAATCTCAGCTCTTTGTTTTTCTTCATTGGCTTGTTCACCGTAACCTGGAGTTGCATACAACGCAGAAAGTCGTCTCGCAAGCTCTTCATCGTACTCAACCCTAGTGTTTGCATTAGGTGTCAAATAAGGAGCTGTAGGTTGTGGACGGAGTGAAGTCATTGGGCCAATAACTTCGTTTTGAAAACTGTTGGACATTGAATCAGGAACAATACCAGGAACAGAGTTTACAGTCTGCATATCAAACCTTCTCTGTCCTTGATCTATATACGCCAAAGGGTATTCAGCTAAATCATCTTCAGTAAAACTGTCACTTAGCCCACGCTCACGCATTCGGTCCTGTGCGTATCTTTGTGCAGTTAGTTCTGTATCTAACTTTCTTCTAGGAAAAGTCAACATGTAGTCTGCTAAGCCTTCTGCAAGTGTGTTGTATTTACCGGATTTAATTTTATCTAAAAAGACACCCATCCTCTCATCTATGTACCTATTACTTTTAGGTAACAAAGGATCTACAGCATGACCAGTCTCATGCTCAAGCACAAACTGTGGTAACTCATCCTGACTAGGATTCATATATATTCTTCGCTTTACAGGATCGTAACTCCCTCCTTCTTTTTCATTGTGCATAAAATAACCTAGAGCATTTGGTGAGATATTAGGATCGTCCGTTGGAAAAACCTGTAGATCCAACCCAGTGCGTTCCTTAACACGTCTTATAGTTTCTAGCGCTTCTGGTGAAGCGGCAAACCTCATACCTTTTGGTGTTTCTTCAAAGTTTCCTGCAGATATCTGTCGCCTTTCAGGTTCTCCTGCAAACCCTGCCGGGGGTTTAGCGCCCTGTAAGTACATACTTGTTTTATAAGCAGGAGATATATCGTTTCTCACAGATCTTGAAATTAGTTAAATGTAGTCTACGCGTATTTTTTTGATTTAGATCGATAAACAGCAGTTATACGCTTAAAAACCTTTTTGGGTCGTTTACCACGGCTCGATTTTTTTTCAAACTGTGTCACTAATCACCTACCAAAAAGCATCTCAGTAATACCAAAGTCAAACGGATCTAGTTGACGAGCCTCTTTAGCTAACCGTACACGTCGTTGAAATTCATTCTCGTTTTGTTTTGCTTTGCGCTCGACTTCCATCCGACTTGCATCAGCAGGTGACATCTGAGTAATTTGAGGAGTCTCATAAGGTCTATTATCAGGCACAAATTTTTTGTCGGGTACAGGTCTACGAGCCTTACCTATAATCGTTGTATCCCCACCGGCAGCACCCATAGTTTCTTGGAATCTCTGAATTAGTGACTTACCAGTTTCTTGTTTTACAACTTCGTTAACTGCCTCACCACCGGCAACTCCTAATAAACCTGCTCCAATACCAGGAGCAAAAGGAGCTACAGCCGGGTTAGCAAGAATAGGGGTCAAAGCTGCTGACAAAGGAATACCAGCTGCAAAATCCTTAGCCATCTGCTTTCCCATAGCGGCAGGGTCTTTTTCATAACCAAGGCGAACTGCTTCGGCACTAGGAATTAAATCAGCAGCACCAGGCAACAAAGAAGACGGTGTGCGTCTGATGTCCCCAGCCATTCTAGTAAGAGTTTCTGGAGTTACACCGGGTAAAAGAGTACCGTAAAAATGTTGTGAACGATCGGTAGGTTTACCTTCGTACTGTTCTACTAACTCTAATAAATCCTCTACATTACCAAAAGTACCTTTGCCCGTACTAACACCTGGAAACTGCGTAGCTAATAAACCAGCAAGTCTCTGATCAGCAGGCTTCATATATTTTTCTTTAAGTAACTTGTTAGCACCTCTCAAGTAATTCTTTGCTTCTTCATTAAAACGAACAGGATACTGAAGCTCGATCCGCTTAGGCATTGACTCTCTACTAGCATCATCTAATATGCCTGGCTCTTTTAATGACTCCTCCATCACTACATTAAAACCTTCTTCACCAGTAATTGGACTAGTTAACATTGACATATCCTTATACCCTCCCAACAAATGTTCACGGGCAACATCTAGACCCACGGCTAATTGCTCATTTAAAGGTGTAACATAGTTTGATTTTACAATAACAGGATTTCCTTTTGGGTCTGTGCCAGCATAAAAGTCACGATAATCAGGAGCCATACCTAAATCATATGGTCTCTTATGTGATAACAACTCATGTAGAGGTTGTTCGTACTCATAAGTTTCAACACTACCGTCACCCACTCCAGTTGAATAATCTGTAACTCCTGTTTTTTGCTCAAAATCATCTAATCCAGATTGAATATCTGGAAAACCTTTCTGTCTTAACTCCTGTGCTACGCGGTCTCTGTAAGGAATATAAGCTTTGACTAAATCCTTAGCGGTTTGACTCGTGGGTGAAGCACCGGTACGCACAAAATCCGCATATTTTTGTTCAACTTTTTCTCTTCCCGGTACGTAAATACCCTCTCTTTCAATCCCAGCTTCAAATGGATCTACTTCTTCCATTCGATTTCTGTAATCACGGAATAAATCCGCGAAAAAAGCAGCATCGTTCTTACCAAACTGGCTAGAAGACATCGTAAAAACCTTCAGACCTTTATTTTAGATCGAAATTTTTTTTGGGGGCGTGTCAGCATACTAGTACCCAACATTTTGACCCCAAAATACCCAGAAGATAGACAAACTGTTCTCGCCTTCGTCGTCATATAAGCGCATATATAAAAAAAAGGGGTCATTGCGGGCAGGGGAAAGTTACACATTGCGGGTACATGTGTGAAGGGGCAGTATGACTTGATGAAAGAGGCTTCCT